>MDTB01161900.1_pt1 | contig 11705 bp, 12 predicted proteins | sample 811161 | NCBI WGS metagenome assembly MDTB01 (sample SAMN05326650, study PRJNA326480) | marine metagenome | isolation source: seawater | place: Mediterranean Sea | collected 2009
AAGTGAATTCAAATTAACATTTATTACATTATCAATATCATTCTCACTCATTCTGATAAGAAGATTATCTTTTGTTATACCAGCATTATTTATTAGAATATCTATTTTAGTATCAATAGACAGAAGTGCTTTTTCGAAGTTTGAGAAATTATCAATACTTTCATCTATGATTTTAACATCGCCTTCTAGGTTTTTTCCAATATTATTTAAAACTTCTCTTCTTCTTCCTGCTAAAATTATAGATGCTCCTTTTTTATTTAGTTCAATAGCAAGCTCTTTACCAATTTCACCCGAGGCACCAGTAATTAAAGCTACTCTATTTTTGAAAATACTCATTTTATATCCTCTATACTAACTTTTCTAATTTAATCCATTGCAAAATTTCTTCTGAGTTCTCAAGATTTAAAGAATTAAGTTCAGGGGCACCTCTTTTGGCAAGGCCTGTTAATACTTTTCCCGTTCCCATTTCAACTATTTGATTAATGCCTAATCTTGAGAGAGATTCCATAGTTTCCCTCCATCTTACTCTATGTGTTATTTGCAAAATTAAGTTGTTTTTGATTGTTTGTGTAGAAGTTTCAGGTATGGAAGAAACATTACATATAATGGGAAAATCTGGCTCAACTAGTTTAATATTTTTTAACGCAATTTCCATATTTTCAGCAGCTTGTTCCATCAATGAACAATGGAATGGAGCGCTGACAGATAGTGGAATGATTTTTCTTATTCCACTGTCTTTTGCAAGCTGAATTAATATTTTTAAAGCTTCTACATTGCCACTTACAACCACTTGACCTGGAGCGTTATCATTTGCTATTTCGACTATACCATTAGAACTATCTACTAAGGCTATAAAATGTTCAATATCTTCAATAGAAGCGCCAAGAATAGCTGCCATTGAACCTTGTCCTACTGGAACTGCATTTTGCATAGCCATTCCTCTTATTTTCAAAAGTCGAGCTGCTTCATAAATTGTTAGACTTCCAGCACTCACTAATGAAGTATACTCACCTAATGAATGACCTGCTGCATGGCTAACTATTTTACTTAAAGTTTTTCCAGTTAACTCTTCTATAACTCTCACAACTGCGATTCCAGTTGCCATAAGAGCAGGTTGAGCATTTTCAGTGAGTTTTAAAGTTTCATCATCACCTTCTTTCATAACTTTAGAAAGCTTAAATGACAGAGCTTCATCAACTTCATCAAATACCATTTGTGCAGATTTAAAATTGTTACATAATTCCAAGCCCATACCTACTTTTTGGGATCCTTGTCCTGGAAATACAGCTAAAATTGTCATTTATAAAACCATTTTGATTTAAATACTTGAACTTTCCCATAAAATAAATATAATTGCCACTACAAAATTGCTCCTTGCCGGTTTATCCGGTTAGGACGTTTTAAACGTCTAAATAGCCAAAAGGAGAAAACATGGCTTTCTATGAGAGTGTTGTAATAGCACGTCCTGAACTTACTGAAACTCAAATTGATAATCTTATCAACGATCTTTCTGATATTATAATAAAAGACGGGGGTAAAGTTGTAAAAAAGGAACAATGGGGTTTAAGAAGTTTTGCTTATAAAATTAATAAAAATAAAAAAGGGCATTATTTTATGCTTAATCTTGACTCAGCTCCTACTATTATTTTTGAATATGAAAGGCAAATGAGAATTAATGAGGATATTATTAGGTTTTTAACAATTAAGATTGATAAGATTGATGAAACCCCATCAATATTAAGCAATGAAAACAGCAAACCAATGGAAGAAAGTAAAATTAAGACAAAAGAAAACGATATTTATCAGAATAACGATAAAATAGTGGAGAAAAATAATGAATGATTTAAGCTTTAAAAATGATTCATCAAAAAAACCTTTTTTTAAAAGAAAAAAATCATGTCCATTTTCTGGACCAAATGCACCAGCAATTGACTACAAAGATGTTAAATTACTTTCTAGGTACGTCACTGAAAGAGGCAAAATCATTCCAAGCAGAATTTCATCAATATCAACGATTAAACAAAGAGAATTATCAAAAGCTATAAAGCGTGCAAGATTTTTGGCTCTTATGCCTTATATATCTTTATAAAACAAAACTAATTTTAGAGTAAATTCATGAATATTATACTTACAGAAAAAGTCAATAATCTAGGTAACTTAGGTGATATTGTACATGTAAAACCGGGTTACGCTAGAAATTATCTACTACCACAAGGAAAAGCTATTAGAGCAACTAAAGAAAATATTGAGACTTTTGAAAAAGAAAGGTCTAAAAGAGAAGAAGACAATAATAAAAACAAAAGTGAGGCTGAAAAGCTGTCCAAAGAATTGAAAGATATTTCTTTAATAGTTCTAAGGCCAGCATCTGAGACAGGCCTGTTATACGGTTCAGTAAGTACTAGGGATATTTCAAAACTCCTTAAAGAAAAAAATCATTCAATAACACATAAGCAAATAGTTTTAGAAAAAACTATAAAAGACTTAGGTATATATGAAGTTGAAATTAGACTACACCCTGAAGTTGGTAAAAACATTAAACTTAATGTAGCAAGAACAGAAGAAGAGGCCTTAATTCAAGAAAAAACTGGCAAAGCAGTTGTTGAAAGTGTTGAAGAAAATAGTGATGATAGCATTGACCCAAAAACTATTGATGAAATTAGCATTGAAAAGTTAGAAGGGGATGAAAAATTAAATGGTAATGACCCAAATGATAAATAACCAAAAAATTCAAAAAATAAATTTCATATAAATTAATTATAATCTTTTTTTAATTACAATATTTTTTGATTTTCTTAACTGTAAAATAGGATGATTAAAATTTAAAATTTAAGATTTTATTTTTTATAATAAAGTTTTTTTAATTACCATTATTACCATTATTAACAGTTAAATTTAAGAAATTTTATCTATTTTATAAATTTAATTTGCTATATCTTAATAGCATGACTTCAGAAGTTAAAAAAAGTGAAATTGGAAAAAATTTCCAAAATGATAGAGAGTTACCTCAAAATATCGAGGCTGAACAGAATGTTTTAGGATCAATATTATATGATAATGAATTATTTGATAAAATTTCAGAAAGCATTAAAGAAAATCACTTTTATGACCCTTTGCATAAAAAGATATATAGTTCTTGCAGTAAACTTATAAATAGAGGGCAATTAGCAAGCCCAATAACTTTAAAGGCATTTTTTTCAGAAGATGAGATAAATTTCTCTGAAATTGAAAGCAATAGGAATTATTTGCAAAACCTAATTGATGGTGCTGGAAATTTTGCAGCAATAAAACACTATGCGCTAGAAATTAAAGAGTGCTTCTTTAGAAGAGAGTTAATTCGAATAGGCTCTGAAATGATAAAGGATGCGTCTGACCTTAAAATTGAGGATATTTCTGAAAAACAAATTGAACAAGCTGAAAGCAAACTTTATGGACTCGCTGAAAATGGCCTTTTGGAGCAAGGGCCTAAAAATTTTGATATAGTGCTAACTGATACTATAAAACAAATAGACACCACACTGAAACATGACGGTAATCTCTCAGGATTAGATACTGGCCTTATTGATCTTAATTCAAAACTTGGTGGATTGCATTCTTCAGATCTCCTTATAATCGCTGGGAGACCCGGAATGGGGAAAACCGCTTTAGCTACAAATATTGCTTTTCATGTTGCATCACCAAATAACAAAGTGGCTCCCAAACCTGTTTTATTTTTTTCTTTAGAAATGTCTTCAGTGCAACTTGCTACAAGAATATTATCTGAAAGATCAAACATTGACTCCGAGCATTTAAGAACGGGAAAAAACTTAAATGAAAATGCTTATAACAAGTTAATTAAAGCAAATACTAGTATTTATGAGGCTCCTTTTTATATTGATGAAACCCCAGCCATATCTATTGCGCAAATTGCAAGTCGGTCTAGAAGACTAAAGAGACAACTTAATGGTAACTTAGGTCTAATTGTTATAGACTATATCCAGTTAATCATGGGACTTAATAAAAATAATGAAAATAGAGTTCAAGAATTATCAACCATTACAAGGGGACTAAAAGCTATTGCAAAAGAATTAAATATACCAGTAGTTGCATTATCTCAATTAAGTCGTGCTGTTGAACAAAGAGAGGATAAAAGACCTAATCTTGCTGATTTAAGGGAAAGTGGTTCTATTGAGCAAGATGCTGATGTTGTAATGTTTGTATTTAGGGAAGATTATTATCATGAAAAGATGGAGCCAATAAGAAAAAGTGGTGAAACAGAGGGGCAACTTAACGAAAGATATGAAAATTGGAAATCTTATTTTGAAAAAATTAAAGGTCAGGCTCAAATAATAATTGCAAAACAACGCCACGGACCAATAGGAACTATAAATTTATCTTTTAATGATAGATTTACAAAATTTGGAAATTTTATACGCAATGACAATATTCCTGAAGGATTTTAATTTGAATCTTTACAATAAAGATTTTAAGAAGGGCAATACAATTCTTGAAATCAACCTAAAAAAAATATCAAAAAATTATCTTTTTTTATCTAAATTTAATAAGCCAGGTTTTACAGGAGCGGTTGTAAAGGCTGATGCTTATGGTTGCGGTGTAAATGAAGTTTGTCCAATACTATCTAAATCTGGATGTAATTTTTTTTTTGTAGCAAAATTTGAGGAAGGTTTAGAGTTAAGAAAATACTTACCCAAGTCAAAAACTATAGCTATATTTGATGGATATTTAAATCCAACAAATTCTCTTTGGAAAGAGAATAATTTAGTGCCGGTCTGCAATACTGTTGATCAAGTTTTAAATGCTTCAAAAGATAATATTTTATTTATGTTGCATATTGATACAGGTATGAACCGACTAGGTTTATCTTGTAAGGAAGCTAAAATTCTTTTTGAAAGTAGCAAACTAAATTTTAAAAAACTAATCTTAATTTTATCTCATTTTGCATGTTCAGATAACAAAGATTCAAAACTCAATGAACTTCAATTAAACTCTTTTAGCAGTTTTAATAAATATTACCCTAAAATAACTAGAAGCCTATCAAATTCGCATGGTATATTTCTTAAAAATAAATTAAAAGATGAAGTCTCTAGACCTGGAATAGCACTATATGGATATGTTAATGATGATAAAATTAATTTAGATGAAACAATTAATTTGTATGCTCCTATTTTACAGATAAGATATCCAAATATAGGTGAGACAGTTGGTTATGATGCAATTTATAAAATCACAAAAAAAACAAAACTAGGTGTATTAGGGGTGGGATATGCTGATGGTTTTAAAAGGTGTATTAATAAAAGGAAAAAACTTAAAGTTGGAGAATTTAATATACCTATACTTGGACGAGTTTCTATGGATACTATTGTTGTAGATCTCTCACTAATTCCAAATAAATTACTTGATGAGATCAACCATATCCCTCTGATAGATAATAAGTATAGCATAAAAAATATGGCAAAAGATTGTTCAACTATACCTTATGAGATCATGACCTCATTTGGCAAAAGATTAAAAAGAGTTTACATAAAATAAACAATGCTAAAATATTAAAAGTGACAAATCTTATTCAAAATTTGGGTAAATATACTTTAATTTCATTATCAAATATTGGTAAATTAATATTCTTTGCTAGTGAATTCTTTTATTGGATATTTAGAAAACCTTTTTTTGGCAATCAATTATTTAGACAGATTTTTGAAATAGGCTATTTGTCATTACCTGTTGTTGGATTGACAGCTATTTTTTCTGGAATGGTATTAGCCATTCAATCATACACTGGCTTTGCAAGGTTAGGGGCAGAAGATGCAGTTGCAACAGTAGTTGTTCTATCAGTAACAAGAGAGTTAGGTCCAGTATTAGCAGGACTTATGGTTGCAGGCAGGGTAGGTGCTTCTATTGCAGCAGAGATTGGAACAATGAAAGTTTCTGAACAAATAGACGCTTTATATGTTATGTCTACCAGACCAATCCAGTTTTTGGTAATACCAAGAATTTTGGCAGGTATTATTTGCTTACCAGTTTTAGTTTTAATAGGAGACATAATTGGCATTATGGGTGGCTGGATAATAGGAGTATATCAATTAGGTTTTAATTCTTATATTTATATTGATAGAACACTTGAGTATTTAGAATTAATTGATGTTTTTCAAGGACTCGCAAAAGCCACAGTTTTTGGTTTCATAATTACATTAATTGGTTGTTTCCAAGGATTTAACTGTGGCCAAGGCGCTCGAGGTGTCGGAAAAGCTACAACAAATGCTGTTGTTATATCATCTATTTTAATTCTGATTTCAAATTATTTTATTACTACAATTTTTTTTGGTAACTAAAATGAAGAGCATAATAGAAATTTTAAATTTATCAAAAAATTTTGATAATAAAAATATTCTTAATAAGATAAATCTAAAAATTACTAAAGGGGAATCCCTAGTGATTATTGGAAAATCAGGATCAGGAAAATCTATGTTAATGAAATGTATACTTGGTATTTTAAAACCTAGTCAAGGAGAAATACTCATTAAAAATAAAAATTTTTTTTCTGTCAAAAGGGATGAACAGGATCTAATTTTGAAAAGCATAGGAGTGACGTTCCAAGGGAACGCACTTTTTGACTCTATGAGGATTTGGGAAAATATATCTTTCAAATTAAGTCAAAATAATTTTTTCAAGTTTAGTCAATTAAAGGAGAAAGTTGAATTTTCATTAAATCAGGTTGGACTTTCAAATTCCATAATGTACCAATTTCCATCACAACTGTCAGGAGGAATGCAAAAAAGAGTTGCAATTGCAAGGGCTATTATTGATGAGCCAGAAATACTTATTTTTGATGAACCAACCTCTGGACTAGATCCAGTAACAGGAAATAAAATAAACAGTTTAATTATTGATAATGTAAAAAGACTTGGCAGCACTTCAATTACAATAACTCATGATTTAAGTAGCTTAAATAAAATTGCAAATAAAATTGCAATGATTAATGAAGGAAAAATAATATGGTATGGAGAAAAACAAGATCTAAAGAAAAGTAAAAATAAAATTTTAAATGAATTTATTAATATTGATAGTGATGCGCGAATTAAAACTTAATGATTTTTAGTAACATTAAAATTATTGATCTTATTTCACTTCTAGTGATATTACTCTCTGTTTTGGCATCGACCTGGCGTGGCTTTATTAAAGAGTCTTTAACTATTATCATATGGATAATTGCTTATTTTTCATCAAATGTTTTATTTCTAAATGTTTTTAAATATACGAAAAGTTTTGTCCAAAGTGAGCTTTTAGCTTATTTGGTTAGTTGGATTATACCATTTATTATTTTTGTAATATTTTTATCTATTTTGAATAGGATTTTAATATATCCTTTAGTTCTTAAATACTCAAATTTTATTGACCATTTTTTGGGTTCTTTTTTTGGTTTGATTAGAGGTTTTCTTTTAATTTATTTAATTTTCATATTTACAATTTATTTAATCGAGGACATCAATAAATTTCCATTAAATATTAAAAACTCTTATACAGTAGAGTTAAGTGATTCCTTATCAAAGATAATTTCCCCAATTATACCTTATGAAATATTTAAGAACAAAAAAAATAGTATAGGTCTATAAGGTTAAAAACATGTATGACAAACTAAATGAAGAGTGTGGTGTTTTTGGAATTTTTAACCATAAAGATGCTGCTGTACTAACTCAATTAGGCTTGCACTCTTTACAGCACAGAGGTCAAGAAGGTGCTGGAATTGTTTCGTGTGATATAGAAAAATTTACTTGCATTCGCAAAACAGGTCTTGTGGGTGAGAATTTTAATAATTTAGATATTATTGATAAATTGAAAGGTAAATATGCTATTGGTCACGTCAGATATTCGACTTCTGGTGGTAGCTTAGAAGAAAACATTCAGCCCTTGTTTGCAAATCTTGCAGCAGGAGGATTTGCTTGTGCGCATAATGGGAACTTAACCAATACAGAATTTCTTAGGAAACAACTTATTAAAGAAGGTGCTATTTTTCAAAGTTCTTCTGATACTGAAATAATTTTACAATTAGTAGCTAAATCAAAGAAAAAAAATACAATAAAGAAAATTATCGACGCTCTTTTTAGAATTAAGGGTGCATATTCACTTGTAGTACTTACAAAAGATAAAATGTTTGGCATTAAAGACCCATTTGGGATAAGGCCTTTAGTTTTAGGCAAGATTGGAAGATCATTTGTCTTATCATCAGAAACTTGTGCTCTTGATATGATAGGTGCAAAATATATAAGAGATATTGAAAACGGAGAAATACTTGAGATTTCAAAAACTGGCTTAAATTCTTTTAAGCCCTTTCCCAAAGTCAATGAAAGACCATGTATATTTGAAAGTATTTATTTTTCCAGACCTGACAGTAAAATCAAAGGTAAAACAGTATACATGCACAGAAAAGAATTAGGAGCACAATTAGCATTGGAGAATAAAATCAGTGCTGATTATGTTGTGCCAATAATGGACTCTGGTACACCAGCTGCATTAGGATTTTCGCAAAAATCCCTTATTCCATTCGAAATAGGAATTATCAGAAGTCATTACGTTGGAAGAACATTTATAGAACCCGAACAAAGCATAAGGCAATTTGGAGTTAAACTTAAACACAGTATAAACAAATCATGTATTGAGAATAGAAAGATTATATTAATAGATGATTCTATTGTACGTGGCACAACTGCTAAAAAGATTGTTAAAATGCTTTACGATACAGGCGCTAAAGAAGTTCATTTAGGAATTTCATGCCCCCCTATTAAATTTCCTGATTTTTATGGTATTGATACACCCAAAAGTAAGGAACTGTTAGCTTACAAAAGAAGTGTCGATCAAATGTGTAAATTCTTAGGAGCAAAATCACTTTTTTTTCTTTCACTTGAAGGAACATATAAAGCTTTAGGATACAAAAAAAGAGACTATAATGCACCACAATTTACTGATCACTGCTTTACTGGTGATTATCCAATATAGATTTTAGGATTTTGTTATGGCTATGAATAAAAGAATTGCATTAATTACAGGAGCAACTAGAGGCATAGGGAAGGAAATATCTCAAGCCTTAGCAAAGGAAGATATTCATGTAATTCTTTTAGGCAGAACAATTGGAGCACTTGAAGAAATAAGTGACAAAATTCATTTGAATGGTGGTAATGCCACATGTGTCCAATTTGATTTAAGTGATTTAAATAAAATTTATGATCTTTCACAAGAAATAAAAGAAAGGTGGGGCAAACTTGATATCTTAATTTCTAATGCTGCTTACTTACATAACCTTACACCTTTATCCCATTTATCAGATAAAGATTGGCAAATCAGTATAAATGTAAATTTATCAGCTAATTGGTTGTTAATAAAATATTTCGAAAAACTGCTCTTGGAAAGTGAAAATGGTAAAGCTATTTTCATAACTTCTGGTGCATCAGAAGGTTTTAGGCCTTTTTGGGGTGCATATGCAATAAGTAAAGCTGGCCTTGATAGCATGGTAAGAGCTTGGTCATCTGAGATGAAGGAAACCAAATTAAAAATTAATTTATATGATCCAGGTGCAACAAAGACACAAATGCGTGAAAAGGCATATCCAGGTGAAAACCCAAATACTCTAAAACATCCTAGTAAAGTAGCTGAAGAAATACTAAAAATCTGTGAGGTGGGTTTTAATAATAATGGCGAAAGATTAAAGTATCCTAATTTTTAGTTTTATACATAGGGGTTTTTCTTTTTTCTTAAATTAATTCTTAAAGGCACACCCTCAAAATTGAAATTTTCTCTAAGTTTTGATGTTAAATATCTAATATATGAGTCTGGTAATCCATCTGGGTTATTACAAAAAATTATAAATGTAGGAGGTCTAGATTTAACTTGAGATATATACTGTAATTTTATTCTTTTCCCACCTGACATTGGTGGTGGATGTTCTTCTAGAACTTTACCAAACCAATTATTTAGAGCGCTTGTTTGTAATCTTCTATTCCATTTATTATAGACTTCTATTGCAACTTCAAAAATATTGTCTATTCCCAAACCTAATTTGCCACTTGTTTTTACTATTTTAGAATGGGTCATATTAGGTAATGACCTGTTTAATCGCGATAAAAGTTTATCAAAAGTTTTTTGTTTTTCTTGAATTAAGTCCCATTTATTTAGGCACAAAATAAGTGCTCTGCCCTCTTCTATTACCCAGCGTGCAATTGATAAGTCTTGTTTATTTAGTTCCTCACTACTATCAAGAACGAGCACAGCTATATTTGTAAGTTTTATAGCCTGAAGAGACGAGCCAACAAATTTGTATTCAAGCTCTTCTTTGATCTTAGACTTTTTTCTCATTCCAGCAGTGTCAACAATTGTAAATTCATAATTCTTCCAAACAAAATCCATTTCTATGGAATCATGAGTAGTACCACTCAATGAAGAAGTAATCATTCTATTGTATCCAAGTAACCTATTAATTAACGTTGATTTGCCAGTGTTAGGTTTTCCAATGAAAGTAATTTTAATTGAAGAATTTTTACTCGAATTATTTTCTTCAATTTTTCTATCTAAATTTAGTATAGGCTTTTTAACTTCTTTTTTTATTCTTTCATATAATTCATCAACACCAATCCCATGAACAGCAGAAAAAGGTATAGGTTCTCCAAAACCAAGAGACCAACCCTCTGAAACATTATATTTTGAATTTAACTTTTCTGACTTGTTACCTAATAAAATAACTATTTTATTGTATTTTTTTAAAAACTTTGAAATTCTGGTATCTTCTGAGGTTATGCCAATATTTGCATCAAACATCATTATAATCAAATTTGCTTTTTTGATTTGATCATAAATCATATTATTTATGCTTTTGATTAACTCATCTTTAAAATCAAATTCAAAACCAGCCAAATCAGTTATTTTAAACTTTAAGTCTGCAATTGAAGTTTCAAACTCCTTATAATCTCTTGTAGTGCCTTCAATTTCTGATACGATAGATAATTTTTTATTTATCAGCCTATTAAATAGTGTAGACTTACCTACATTTGGCCTTCCAACAATTACAATATTCATCATTATTTAATTTATTCAAATGCAAATAATTTAGCATTATCGTCTAAAATATATAGAGTAGAGTTGATTAAAATAGGTGGCGTTGAGAAGCTATTTGAAAATTTTTTTTCTTCAATTAATTTTCCATCTTTATAATTAAAAACTCTAAGTTTTTTATCTGAACCTGGAACATAAACCTTATTTGATCCGACCACAGGTCCAAAGTGAGATATAAATTTTTGATAACGCATTAAATTTTGATCAATTTTACTAGGTAACTTTGTTATCCACCTGATACTTCCATCAACTTTTCTCAAGCAAATTAATTCAGCTTTATCGGAAATAGCAAATATTGAACTTCCAGCTATCCAAATTACTTGGCTACCACTTATACTACGCTCCCATAACATTTTACTGTTATTTAAGTTATAAGAAGCTAATCTCCCATTCTGAGCAACAACAAAAATCTTTCCTTCAAAAATTGAAGGTTCCGCTTTAATAGTTGATAATTGTTCAATTGCAGTTTTGGGAGCTAATAAAGCTAAATTATCTTCCCACAAATATGAACCATCCTCCAGCGCTAGTACTGAAATACCACCACCAAAATCAGGACCTAGATCAAAATTTTCACTCGCAGCCTCTTCATTGATTATTAATTGCTGATTTGCGGG
>MDTB01205756.1_pt1 | contig 11705 bp, 9 predicted proteins | sample 811161 | NCBI WGS metagenome assembly MDTB01 (sample SAMN05326650, study PRJNA326480) | marine metagenome | isolation source: seawater | place: Mediterranean Sea | collected 2009
CGACCTGCGGATGTAGCTCAGTGGTAGAGCATCTCCTTGCCAAGGAGAGGGTCGAGAGTTCGAATCTCTTCATCCGCTTGCTTCCGATGATCGGATCAACAGTTGCTGGGGTTCCGCACTGCTGAATCCCAGCTGGCGGTAGAACCCCGCACTGTTGGTGGTCATCAGATAAATGCGTTCCACTCGGCGCAATCTCGGGCAGTCCAGCAGCGCTTCCACGACCTGGCGGCCCAAACCACGACCCTGCAGGTCGCCAGCGACTACGATGTCCCAGAGCACGGCACGGTGGATACCGTCGCTGCTGGCACGACCGAAGCCCACCAGCCGCTTGCCACGCCAAAGGCTCACCACCACGGGACTGCCCCGCAGCATGCGGCGCAGGTCAGCGCGGGAGCGTCCACGGGCCCAGAAGGCATGTTTGTGGAACAGCCGCTGCAGTTTCAGCAAACCGCGGGTGGGTCGGCCGCCAGGCCCCATCCCCAGTAGGCGCAGGCCTGGAGCTCCTGGGGCATGCCGCAGAACCTGAACGCGGACCTGAGGAGTCGTCAGCGTTGCTGATTCCACAACGCGGCAAAGATTCCATTCTGTTCGATCAGTTCCTTCGGGCTGCCAAGTTCTGCGACCCGACCTTTATCCATCACGATCACACGATCAGCCTTCATGATGGTGGCCATGCGATGGGTCACAAAGAAGACAGTTTTGCCGTTCATGGCTTGCATCAGATTGCGAGATACCTTGCGCTCCGTGTCTGCATCCAAAGCGCTGGTTGCTTCATCCATGATCAGCAAGGAGGGAGATTCGATCAACATTCGTGCGATTGCAAGACGTTGACGTTGTCCGCCCGAGAAATTTGCACCTTTTTCAGCAACGCGCGTGGCATAGCCCTGAGGCAACTCCATGATGAAGTCGTGAGCACAGGCCAGTTTGGCGGCAGCCACGATGTCTTCCGTGTCGATGTTTGGATCGTTAAGGGCGATGTTGTCCGCCACACTTCCTTCAAACAGGACGCTGTCCTGGGGAACTAGACCAACTTGCGAGCGAAGACTCGAAAGTTGAACTTTTCCAATGTCAACATCATCAATCAAAATACGCCCGGATTTCGGTGGGTAGAGTCGTGCCATGAGTTTCATCAAGGTGCTTTTCCCACTACCGCTTAATCCAACAACGCCGATGAACTCTCCAGGCTCAATCGAGAAACTGACGTCGCTGAGTTGAAGGTTCTTGCTGGAATTAAAGCTGAAATCAAGGTTGTCAACACGCACTGCCCCATTGATGGGGGGAAGAGCAATCTGTTCATCGTCGTAATCTCCTGCCTCTGTTGTCTGGTTGACGATATCTGCAAGACGCTCCATTGAAAGATTCACTTTCTGAATTCCCTGCCAGAGGTTGGAAATACGGAGTAATGGAGCGGTGACGTAGCCAGCAAAAATTCGGAACGCAAGAAGCTGACCCAATGTGAATTCACCTTTCAACACCATGCCAAGTCCGAACCAGAGGATCAGCAGGCTGCTGAGGGTATTGAGGAATCCTCCGATCTGGCCGGTTGTGGTTCCGAGAACCACAGATTTATAGCCCTGCTCAACAAACCGTTGGTAGCGCTGTTGCCACTTCCAGCGAGCACGCAGTTCACCGTGTTGGGCTTTGATGGTTTGAATACCACTGAGAGACTCAATCAGGTGAGCCTGGGTTTCAGCTTGTGCAATGGCTCGTTCACGGAGCTGCTGGCGATAGATAGGTGCAGCGAAGAAGGTGATGGCGAGATAAAACGGGAACGTGCAGAGTGCAATAGCCGTGAGTCCGGGGCTGTAGCTCAGCATCACCACCAGATAAATCGACGAAAAGACAAGGTCGAGGAAGGTGGTGATGGCTGTGCCGGTGAGAAAATTACGGATGTTGTTCATCTCACCGATCCGTTGGCTGAGTTCACCAACAGGTCTCTTCTCAAAGAATCCCAGGGGGAGACGGAGTAATCGATCAATAATTGATGAGCCGAGTGTTAAATCGATGCGATCAGTCGTGTCAACAAAGAGGAACATCCTGAGCGCTGTGAGAACGCTCTGAAACAATGCAAAAGCAATCATCAACCCAGCCAACGCATTGAGGCTGCTGACGTTGCCTTGCGTGAGAACTTTATCGATCAGCTGTTGGAGTAACAGAGGAACACCAAGGGCGAACAGTTGCGCCATCAGTGAAACGACTACAACCAGCAGCAGTGATCCCCGATAGTTGCGAACTATGCCCCAGACCCAGGCCCAGTTGAACCGATCCGTTGCCGATGCGCTGGCCCGCCTGATAGCTACAAATCCAAATGATTCTTTTGAATCAGTGAGTACAGAGAGATCTTGTTTTTGAAGAGATCGATTTCCATCGCCTGTGATGACTTTGTTTCCACGTATGTCGTGTACAAGAATTGGTTGATTTTCCTTGATTAGCAGGAAAGGAGGTTTTATTTTTCTAATATTTTGTGATTCAATTTCTGCAGGTCTGGCATCTAATCCCATTCCAACGCAAAGTTTTGCCAGTGTTTGCAAATTGATCTGATGCCCCTTCTTAGTGATAAGTAGAAGTTTCTTTTTAAGCTGATCTCGCCGAAAGGGTAGTTTGTAAACCTTGGCAACCATCTCTAACACAGCCAATTGCTTTCCAAGTTCACCGCGCCCACAACACTCTGGATAACGTTCACTCAGTCGTGCAGTTGAATCATTTCGAATACCTAAACTGTATGCATCGGGAGCTTGTGAATCGCTGGTCTCGTTACCTTCCGGTCGTGATACAACAACTACAGGCTCACTTACTAATGAATTGGATAGATCATCCTTATGAATGATGTAAGTAGACACGTCTAAGAGTTGAGTTGGAACACTCCATATCAATGCAGGTGCTGATATTGATGAGTCACCTTTGATGACTGTCTGATCATCAACAAGACGTCCTGGTTGACCAAGTGCCAAATTTGCTGTTAGATGGCTGACTGATTCGTCGTTACAAGAATTATTTGTTTTTAATTTGTCAAAACGTTGAATTTTTCCTTTAGTGGCAAGTTCTTTAATTAAGTGATCTGGTTCGTGGACTTGGGATGACTGTTGATTGAGCCAATTGACTATTGCGTTACAGCCTAATTGAGGATGGGGTAGTGATAGAACTTCATTCATCAACTCCTTGTTGCTCCAGAGACAATGGGCCGCTTGTTCTGCTGGTATTGCTAGGACTGATGCGTCGCTTGCTGCGGTGACCCATTCGCACGGCTCACCGTTGAGAAGATTGCTCCAACCGATCCATTCACCAGGTTCAAGGCGACGAAGTGTCAAAATACCCTGGTTAGTTTGAGAACTAAATAGCAGACGCATGCTTCCTGATTGTAAGCAATAGATGAATGGCGTGAATTCATCAGGTCTTGCTAATCGCTCACCTAAACTTATGTCAATTTGCTTGCCTTCTTTGAGCAAGCTTTGCAGTGCGAGCATTGAAGTCTTGGTCATTGTTTAATAATCTGAGTGTTATTTTGAGGCGTATTCTTAGCTGGCTCGATTGGGATGCTATGAGATTCTTCTATTATACGGATAATTTCACGGTCACACCATTGTTGCTCAAGTTCTGACAATATTTTTTCTCGCATAGTGTCATCAAGTTGTGCAGATTTTCGATCTGTTAGCAAGAAAATAAGAAAATGATTCTTACCATTATTGATTGGCTTTTCTGGAACATTTAAGGTTGATCTCTGGGCGATTAACCTTAGATTGTTACTTAGGAGCTTTAGTTTTTTGTTAGTGTGCTGCTTTGCATCTGGATATATTTTTTTGATTTCAAAAAAAGTTGTCTCTTGATTACAAAGTTGGTAATAATATTCCATTGCGATCGATTTGTTCGGAACCATCCAATACCAAAAGCTGATTTTGTCTAGGAATTTCTTTTGTTCTAAGAAAACTTCCTCTACTCGATCACCCCAACGATTTTGACGCCATTGACTTCTTGACAACCCATCACCACCGACCCGTTTTCTGTCAGACTCTACAATTATTTCTTTTAAAATATTTGCAAATGTGTTATTAGACTTGGATGCAGATATAAATTTTTCGCAATCAACTGAAAATAGCTTTATGATTTGCTCGGTTGACAGTTTCGACAGAGAGTTGACGATTGTTTTGGTGTAGTTACTTTCCATTAGTTTCTAAGAGCTTTTATAGAGTCTAATTGGCCACTAAAGAAATCACTGACTAATGAGATTGCACGTTTTTCTCTGATACGTAGATTACTCGTTATCGCCATGCCTGATCTTAATGGGATTTTGAGATCTCTTGTTTCTAGCCAGCTTTCCTGTAGTTGAATATTTACTGGAAAGCGGTAGTAATTTGCCGTAGGTTCTGGAGGCAATGCATCTGCTCCAATAAGCTCAACCGTGCCATTTAGCTCTCCGTATCTACTGGCTGGAAATGCATCGACGCGAACTTTAGCCATTTGTCCAATTTTTACAAAACCAATGTCCTTATTTGGAATAAAGACCTCCGCTTTTAATCCATTAGTTGGAATAATGCTTAAAATTGTCTCTCCAGGCTGTACGACACCTGAAACTCGTGTTTTTAGATCAAAAACGATGCCGGAGGAAGTTGCAACTACATTTTGATACTTTAATTGCTGTATCGCCGACTGTCGTTCTGATTGTAGATCTCGGATACGCTTTTGTGAGTTAATTTCTAGGGATTTCTTGCGTTGTTCAATTTCATTGAGTTGATTTCTAAGTGCCAGGGCTTGGTCTCTGGCTTGTAGATATTGAATACGAGCTATGCCTCCAGATTCCAGGAGTTGTTTGTACTCTTGTGCAACTAAAGTCTGTGTATTGAGTCGCTGCTGATATGTGTTTGTTTGTAAATCTAGCGACTGTAGTTGACGTTCAAGACTGCTTTGCTCGAGTTCAATAAGCTGATCAGCTCTTTCTTTTTGCTCTTTCGCCAATGTTGTGTCGAAGCGAAGAAGTTGATCTCCTGCTTCTACCTTGTCACCATTGGCGACGGCTATAGCTGCTACCTGGCCACCTGCCGGGGTTTTGACATCCTCGCGGCCACCAGTTGCTTTGAGTTGACCTTTGGCAGTGACGACTTCATCAAGCCGAACGGTATAAGCTGCGATAATCATCCCGCCCCCGATCAGCAGCATGAGTCCTGCAAAAGCCTGCATCCAGCGTGGTGACTGGCGCAGCAGAAGTGCATTTTCTCTCTTCAGCAAATTCGGAAACTGACGAGTTGACTGGTTTGGTGACGGTAACAAGAGTTTTCTAATGGAGCTCAGCTCGCAGCTTTGGAGTTTAACTTACGAAGGCTAGCAGGCATAAGACTCATTGTGATTTAATCTTATAGCTCAAGTCGGAAAGGTGATCGCAGATAAGATGCATGGTCTAAAAAAAATTAATTATTGATTATCAAGCTCTTTTTTTATTCATTGTATTATGAGGCCCTTTCTTGGGGTCAAAAGATACTTTTGCATTTTTGTCGAGTGAGCTAAGCATTTTTTGTGATTGTTCAAACAGGCCTGATGTTTGCTCGAGTCCTTCCTCGAATGATTGAGCTCTTTTCTCAAGAAGCTTGCGGTCGCCAATTGTTGCTGCTAGTGAAATTAGATTTAAGCTTCTAGAGCTATCGAGTTCTTTGTATTCCGATGCAATCATATAACACAGATGAGCGTAAATGAATTGCTTAAGTTGTATGTATGCATCTCCAGCTAAATTATAAACTTGGCTGGGATCACCATCATTTTCGGCAATTTTTGAACAAAACAATAGTGTGATGTCTGGATGTTTGGCACGTAGCGCATCCTCAGCAGCAAGCGCCCACTCCTCAGCTAATACATCCGCTTGCAGATGCGGCAGCGAAGGCGCACGTTTTAGTTTTTTCTTACGTTTGAATTTTTCCTTCTCGGATAAATTTTTTCTTGATTCTTCTATTTCAGAATTACTGAATGCTGACTCTAGAGGTGAAAATGGTCGTGATGCTTGAGTGATTCGATTTGAGTGTTCTATATCTGTATCTCTTTTTTTGATCAGGGCTTGCACACCTTTATGGTTTTTTTTGATACTTTCATCATTAGGATATAGATCGGCAAGTGGTTTTAATATCTTTAAGGCATCTTCCAGTCTTTCTTCAATTATATAAAGTTTTGCAAGTTCAGAGAGAAGTAATGGATGCCCTGGCTGCTCACGTAAACCGTCAATATATGTCTGATGCGCTTCTTCTAGATCGCCAAGCTTTCTTTCTGCTGATGCTTTTAGAAGGTATTGATTGAAGTCTCTTGAGGAGTGATTGATGAGTTTTTTGCAGGATTTGATCACATTTTCATATTCTGCATTTTCAAAAAGTAATTTAATGTCTTCAATTGATTTTGTGGATGAATTGTGTACAGTCATGATTAGCCTGGAGTAGTGAATGTCATTGAAGAAAGTATCGACTGTATGGTGAGGTTCTTTTGAGTTGGATTAAGTTCGTAATTTTTATTGGTAATCCATTCTTTGGCTTCATTAATAGCGTCACTCCAGCTACCATCGCGTGCTTGCCAGCTTGTTGATACTGATTCATACCAGTAAGAATGATTAAGACCTTCAATCCAGCGCCAATCACTGTTTCTGCCTTGTATACAGAAGGTTGGCTTTTGCAAGCCTCCTGCTCCATGAATTGTTGTATTAGCCACAGATATCACAGCATCGCATGCATCCACTTGAGCAAGCCAGTCGTCCATATTATCGAGTGCATTAATATTGTTATCGTAGATAACATCAAAACCCTCATGTTGCCAACCCTGCACGGTTGGCTCAGCATTTCCATACTGCAGTGAAACGAATCTTGCATGAGGAAGGGAACGTAGAACCTGAGCAAACTGCTCATTGGTGAGTGATTTGGCTCGAATGCGATCGGCTTTACCACCCCCAGACCAACTGATTCCTATCAGTGGCTTTCCTTTTTCAAGTTTATAACGGTACTTTTCTTTAAGTTTACTCACTTTCTCAGGGTTAGGTTTTAGCTTTTGTTGAAGCCAGTTTTCTCGACTGAACCATTGTTGTAAGCGAAGGTAAGGTAGACTTCCGGATGGTATCTGAAAGTCAAAATGATTGGAACTGGGCAGTAAATCTGGTCTTTCATCATTGTATACCTTGATATCTGGATAGGTTCTTTCATAGATTGGGCAAAGTCTTTCTGGAATTGCAATGCTTACATTTTTGCACTCCTTGTGTATTACTGGAAGCAGTTGTAAAAACATCATGGAATCCCCTACAGCTTGTTCTCCCAAGACTAAGATTGATTTATCCTTGAGTTTTTCTCCATTCCAAACGGGAACTTCATCAATACTGAATGGCTTGTGAAAAGCTCGTTGCCATCGTTGTAGGCCAGGAGCTGGAGTATGAAGTCCATAGTTATAGAGCTTCCATCCGGTCTGCATATCACCTTTCTTGAGCAGCGAACAGGCAAGATTCCAGCCCGCATTAATTAGCATTTGTTCTCCGGGTATATCCTTTTTGGAATTGTTTGGGCTAAGGATTATGTTTTTTTGTTGGCTTTCTAAGGTTTTCTTGGCAAGTTCAAACCATTCATTAGCTTCTTTTGTTTCTCCCAGTCTTGCTTTATAAATCGCCATTGATGCCTGGCCCTCGAGAGTCTCCTGTTCTCCGAAACTATCTAGACACCACGCACCGATCGAATCAGCTTCAGTTTCCTCCAATACAGTTCCTGCTAGCTCGATGAGAGCAATCAGTGCCTCGGCGGTGGGTTCTTCATCAGGATTTTTATTGCGAATCCAATCCGTTAAGCACTGATAAGCAAGACTGTAAAATGACAGACTCTGGAGGCATCGGGAAAGAGCTAAGGCAAGAGCACCGCTTTTTAAGCCAAGTTCTTGAGCTTTCAGATAATTGCGGATTGCCGGCCACTTTCCCTCTGTTCCGAGTTGTTTATAGCAATTACCTAAATTGTGATATAAACCGGGTAGGTCGGGATAGTGCTTGATTCCTTTTTCAAGAATCTTGATCGCTTTCTGTATTTCATCAGATTGCTTCAGAGCTGACCCAAGTAAAAGGTAAGCCTCCTTCTTTTGCTCATCAGTCGATTGTTGATTGTTCAGAATTGCTTGGCCAGCCTTTACTACATCTGGCCATTGCTTTTGTTGATACGCTTGGCGAATGTCCTTCACAGTTTCGATAAAAAAAAGAGGGTCGCTCTTGCGACCCTCAGATTAACCTATCAGTGTTAACCGAAAGATCAGACGGTAACGGTAACGGTCGTCTGGCCGAAGGCATCCGTCAGCGTAGGCACGTAGTTGGCGCCGCTGAAGGTGGCAACACCACTTGTGCCGAGATCGGTCATTTCGATCACGGTGTCGTTGTCTCCACCTTCAACGAAGAGGAAGACGTCGGTACCGGTCACCATTGCTTGACCAGAGAAGGTGAAGACGGCAACTTCGTTGGTGCTTAAGGCATCAGAGAGGAAGCCGGCAGCAGCAGTCAAATCATTGATGTCGGCCTCTAGTGAGAAATCAATTTTTCCATCAGCAGAGAAGGTGAGCGTTGCAGACACACCATCGAAGGTTGCAGAAACCGTTGAGGCGGTTTGCAGGTTCAGATCGAAGCCGTCGAAGACAGTTTCAACAACGTCGGTATCTACTGCAGCACCTGCACTGATCTGATCCAGACCATCAGCGGTGGAATCAGTCACGGCATCGATTTCATAGGTCTGGCCACCATCGACCCAGGTGAAATCATCAGCACCGGCACCACCAATCAGAACGGCACCAGTGGCATTAACAGTGTCGATAGTGTCATCGCCTGCGCCGCCGATGACTTCAGCGGAGACGTCGACACCAACAGCAGCCCCATCCAGGGTCAAAGTGTCGTCATCAGCGCCACCACGGATTTCGAGGCCTTCATAATCGGTCACACCGGTAACGATGATGGTGTCCTCACCAGCGTTGCCCTCGAAGATGGAGGACGTTGAATCGTTAAGCAGGCTTGCGGAGATGGTGTCATCGCCAGCGCCAGCCTTGACGGTGCTGTTCTGAACCAAGCCTGAAATCTCAATGGTGTCGGCGGAATCGGTTGCATCGTCCGTACCGTTACCACCACGCACAAGGGAGCTCAGGATTGTCAGGTCAAGGTCCAGTTCGTCCTGACCGAATCCACCAGCAATGATGGAGCTTTGGATCGAACCATTGACAATAGTGATTTCGTCATCATCTTGTCCGCCACCGATGCCGGCATCCATGATGTTTTCATCACTGGTGATTGTGATGGTGTCATCTTCCGTGTTGCCTTGGATGCTGAGGGAGCTGGCGGTATCTCCAAGGCCAGTCAGGGTAAGGGAAATGGTGTCTTTGCCTTCGTTACCGCGAACAGTGACTCCCTTGATGTCTGCAGTTCCAAAACCGAATTCGATGGTGTCATCACCGGCACCGCCAAGAATGGTCGAGCTGAGGATGTCACCGGTGCTTTCTTGGGAGAAGCTGTCGTCGTCTCCACCAAGTTTGGCGATGCTGTCGCTGAAATTGGAAGCGCTTACCTTGACGGTGTCATCGCCATCCAGGCCCATCACGGTGATGGAGCTTGCGGTTGGGACGACTTCGAATGTGTCCTTGTCAGTGGTGCCAGTGACGGTCACACCGGCGGAAGCAATCAGAAAAGTGGCCATTGCCTGAGATGAGTGGAAGAGATGGCTGACCGCCGCATGATACAGCGACAGGCACGCAACAACAACGTTACGCGAGTCGACTCTAACCCAAGAGTTCCGGTGGGCAAGTGAAAATGTGGTTGTCCTCGTTTAATGATCGACCACTTTTGCTAGTGGTCGATTCGCCGGAATCCCGCTTGTCTACTGCTTTTTGGGGGTTTGTAAAAGTTGTTTTGCCCAGCGCACAGAAAATTGTTGCTCCAATTTCTGTATCTCAGTTCTCAGCAAATTCTCCAACAGTCTTCTTTCATTTTCTTTTTCGCTTAGCACAGAATAATTGCCTTTGTTGCTTGCTGGGATCACTTTTTCGATTGGTTGATGCGATAGGCCCAGAAATGTCTCCACTTTCACCATGCATGCCCTGGGATTGGCAAAGAGATCCTCGCTTTTGAGCAGGAGCAGCTGACCATTTTGCTGAAAATGGGCAAACCGCTCCAGTTGCACGCTGTAGCGGCTTCTAGAAACGTAGCTGTGTTTCTGCAGACTCCATGGGTCACCGCTGCTCATGCGTTCAGGCTCCGCTTGGATGGCTTCCAGCAGAGACAGTGGTTCAAATCCCCGCTGCTTGGCGTGGTGATAGTGAGAGATCGCTCTGTCCACGGGGTGTCTCAGCAGTGCAATCAGTCGCAGATCGGGGTCGAATGCTTCGATCCGTTGCGCTGCTTGGGGATGAAACATGTAAAAGGGCGTGATCTCCCCTGTTTGCTGCCCGGGCTCAGCCTTCAGGAATTGATCGCGGTACCAGCCTTCGCCATGGTGGTATTCCGTTGAAAAAAAATGGATCTCCTTGCGATCCGGTAGATGGCAGCCTGGATGTTGACGCAGGAGATCATGGAGGAATGTGGTTCCGCCTTTCTGGGTTCCAATGCCAAGGAAGTCAGGCCCTGACTGGGGTCTTGCTGTCATCCCTGGCTCGCTTGCTCTGCCTTCACGTCAATCTAGGTGGTCTAACGTTCAGGGGTTCAGCTGAGAAACCAATGGCAGCTGTCAACTTCGTTTTTTCAGCTTGTTCTGGCTGTGCTTCGTGATCAATCCCCAGCCTGCTCAGCTCAGATTCACCCGGAATCAGTTCTTTTCATAACCCTCGATTCGTGTCGGTATGACACCTTTGAGCAGGCTCACCGGCGCGGGCGCCTCCCCGTGTTGGCCTCCATCGCTCCCCACCACAAAGCCCAGGCTCCCAGCCATTTCACCTATGGCAGTCATGCGGCGTTCTGGGTTGGCTTTACGCCCGGGGTTTCAGACAGTGACCGTGCCTGGCTGAACCCAAAAGTCGGCAAGTTGTTCCGCATGTCCTTTGGTGGCTCTTCTGGTCAGGACGGTGATTGTTTTCGGCTCGAAGGTCCCAATCTCGTTCGCGGTTTTCGGCGCTTGGGATACCTCACGATTGGCTCGGGAGCGGTGGACTGGTTTGACCCCAGCAGCGAAACTGGTGCGGTGCTGGGACGTCCGTTTCACCACTTCTGGTTTTCTGGCAACACTTGGAGTCTGCGCCGGCAGCTTGCCTGGATCGACCAGATGCTGGTGGGGGCAGATCAACCGGTGTTTCTCTTCCTCAATATCGGTGAAACCCATGTCCCCTACTGGCATGAGGAGGCCGAGTGGTCGCGGACGCCAAGCCCTTGCCGTCCGTTTGGTGGGGACAGTTGTTCCGCGATTGAGAGTGCCCGTCGCCAGGGGGATTGTTTGGCTTGGATCGATACCCAACTCAACGCGTTGGTGTCACGTTTTCTCCATGCCACCACGCTTGTTTGTGCCGATCATGGTGACTGCTGGGGTGAGGATGGCCTCTGGGAACACGGAATCAGCCACCCGTGCACCCTCACTGTGCCTCTGCTTCTGCGGGTCCGTGGTCAGCCTGTGAACTGAAGACTGGTTTCATTCACCTCGTTCTGCTTTTAGCGACCATCCCTCAGTAGGCTGAGCGACGATTCCGGCTGTCGCTCTCACCATGCTCAAGCTCCTGCTGGGTGATCCCAATGCCCGCAAGCTGAAGCGCTATCAGCC
>MDTB01229201.1_pt1 | contig 11705 bp, 9 predicted proteins | sample 811161 | NCBI WGS metagenome assembly MDTB01 (sample SAMN05326650, study PRJNA326480) | marine metagenome | isolation source: seawater | place: Mediterranean Sea | collected 2009
AATTCTTATTGCAGCAATTGGTCTTGTCCTAACGCCCATATATCTTCTTTCGATGTGTAGAAGAGTATTTTTTGGGCCTAGAATTCCTGCATTAGCAACGGTAAAAGAAATGAATGGTAGAGAATTGACAATTGGGTTCAGTTTATTGTTACCCACTTTAGTAATAGGTTTTTGGCCAAAAATAGCAATTAATTTATATGAATCTTCAACCAACGCTCTCAGTCAACAACTTACACTAGCTAAGTTAGTAGGATTAATTTCAAACATAAGTCAATTTTAATCTTCAAAAAATGGAAAATTCAATTTTTAATTATGGAGAACTGCCAGAATTTAAACAATTTACAACAGATAGAATTAATCAAGAATTTCCGAGTGTAATTGAGAAAATAAATCTAGATTTCAAAAGTATTGAAAACTTTTTATCTAATTATTTAAACCATGAACATTTAGAATGGGATAAAGTAATTAACCCTTTAAATGAAGTCAATGAGATTCTAAGATGGAGTTGGGGAGTCATAAGTCATCTTAATGGAGTAAAAAATTCTGAAAGTTTAAGAGGAATTTACTCTAAGTTTCTTCCTGAAATTATTAATTTAAGTAATAAGTTTGGACAAAGTAAAATTATTTACAATGCACTAGTAAAACTTAAAGAGACAAATAATTTTGATGGAATCAAAAATAGAATTTTAGATAAAGAAATACTCGAAATGGAACATAGAGGAATTTCATTAAATACAGATGACCAAAAAGAATTCAATTTTATCTCTGAAAAACTTGGAAAATTATCTACAAATTTTAGCAATAATGTCTTAGATGCCACTAATTCTTGGTGTTTAATCTTAAGTGATAAATCTCAAATAAATGGACTTCCAGAAAGGGTCTTAGAATTAATGTCAATATCAGCTCATGAATATTTAAAAAAAGATGGAGAAGCTGATACAAAAAATGGGCCTTGGAAATTAAGTTTAGATATTCCGACTTATACAGCTTTCATGACATATGCCAATGATCGCATTCTCAGGGAAAAATTATATAAAGTTTTTGTTAGCAGAGCATCTCTTGGGAAAAAAAATAACTCTCAAATTATTGAAGATATCTTATCACTTAGGAATAAAAAAGCTAAACTTCTTGGTTACGAAAGTTGGGCAGAATTAAGTCTCTCAACAAAAATGGCTAGGGAAATTAAAAATGTTGAAAAATTATTAGAGGAATTGAGAAAGCCTGCTTTTAAAACAGCTAAAATTGAATTAGAAAAACTTAATGAATTCGCAAAAAAAAATGGATTTCCAAATTTAGAGAATCTTGAACCTTGGGACATTAGTTATTGGTCTGAACTTCTCAGAAAGGAGGAGCTTAATTTAGATCAAGAATCACTGAGACCCTGGTTCCCTCTTAATGATGTTTTAAAAGGTCTCTTTAATCTTAGTGAAAAGCTATTTGAAATCAAAGTAATTGAGGCTATTAATGAGGCCCCTGTTTGGAATGATGACGTTTTATATTTTAATATCCTAAATAAAGAAGATGAAAAAATCGCTTCATTTTATCTCGACCCCTATTCACGTCCTGAGTCAAAGCGAGGAGGTGCATGGATGGATGAATGTCTTAATAAAAATAATATTGGTAGAAAGACATTACCCGTTGCATATTTAGTTTGTAATCAAACCCCACCATCGAAAGACAAGCCAAGTTTGATGAGTTTTGATGAAGTTCAAACTCTATTCCATGAATTTGGTCATGGACTTCAACATATGCTTACCACGGTAGATCTCCCACAAGCAGCAGGTATTAATAATGTTGAATGGGATGCTGTTGAACTTCCTAGTCAATTTATGGAAAACTGGTGTTTTCACAAGAATACCTTATTAAATATTGCGAAGCATTATGAAACAGGAGAAAGCTTATCTGATGAGAATTTTGAAAAATTAGTAAAAAATAGAACTTTTAACTGTGGGATGGCTACTCTAAGACAATTACATTTTGCGATAACAGATCTAAGATTACATAGTAATATTGATAGCAATCAGGGTAAAAGTTCCGACGAGATCAGAAAAGACATTGCAAGAAATACAACAGTAATCGACCCTATCCAAGAAGATAAATTCCTTTGCTGTTTTAGTCACATATTTGCGGGAGGTTATTCGGCTGGATATTATTCTTATAAATGGGCAGAGGTTCTAAGTGCCGATGCTTTTTCTATGTTTGAAGAAGCAGATTTAGAGAATAATCAAAACATAAAGCAAATTGGGAAAAAATTCAAAGATACAATTTTAAGTCTTGGAGGAAGTTTGTCTCCCATTGAGGTATTTAAATTATTTAGAGGAAGAGAACCAAATACGGATTCTTTGATAAGACACTTAGGTCTTTCATCTACTACCTAATAAGTCTGTCGATAATTTTTTTGACAGCATCTGGATTCCTCACCAAATTTTTATGTTTATAAATATTTAATGATTTTTTTTCACCGGAATTCAAATTTGCTCTCCATCCTGGGAAAACCATAAGATCCCAATAAGTAAAATAACTAATACATTCGATTCCATTAAGAAGATAATCGAATTTAGAAAGCTCTCTTAATAAATAGCTATTTATTTTCATTTCAGATATTCCTCTAAAAGGATATTTCGGAACCAATTGAGATGTAAGTGTCCCTTTATGAGGGGAACCAATAGTTATAAATCTTCTAGTCCTTTTGTAACCATTCATTTTTTTAATCCAATACCTACCAATTATTCCACCCATTGAGAATCCCAAAATATCAAGTTTTTTTTCATAACCATATTTTTCTAAAATTAAATCATCTAATAAATTAGTTAATTCAACAATAGAGGTCATTCCATATTCATGCTTTAAAGTTGGTGCAAAATATTCAATTCCAATTTCATCAAGTTTCGAAGTGATCGAAGAGAAGATATCTGCTGTATTCCACAGACCATGAATAAATATTATTGGATTTCTTTTTGACAAAACCGTTAATTATTTTCAAAAACTCTTACAATTGAGATCTTTCCATCAAAGCCAATTATTGGAGGATTGCATTTCGTTAGTATAATTTTAATTCGACTAAGTTCAAACTCATCATCAATAATTTTTAAAATTTCATTTGAATATTTCTCAATAGTAAAGCAACATATTTTCTTAGATTGATGTTTTAGTATCTCAACTACTTTCGAATAATCAACTGTACTTTTAATATCATCATTTTGAGTACAATTTTCAAAATCAGCCCATAAAAAAACATCCAAACTAAAAAGTTGTCCTAATTCTCTTTCCTCTTCCAAGACACCAACTCTTGACCAAAGTTTTATATCCTTAATTTTTAAATAAGTTCCCATTTTTTAAATATTTAAAAATCTTTATGTGTATAGATTGATTTTCCAGTTGAAAAATCATCAACAATATGGCCTTTCCCTCTTAAAAAATATTTATAAGTTACTAAACCCTCTAGTCCTACTGGGCCTCTTGGGGGTAATGTCTGTGTAGATATCCCAACTTCGGCCCCAAAGCCATATCTAAAACCATCTGCGAATCGTGTTGAGCAATTATGAAAAACTCCTGCACTATCTATCTCACTCATGAATTTGTTAGCATTATTTATGTTTTCAGTAACTATGCCATCTGTATGTTTTGAACTAAATTTTTGTATATGAGCAATTGCCTCTTCTAAATCATCAACAATTCTTATAGAGAGAATAAGATCTAAATATTCAGTTTGCCAATCCTCGTAATTAGCTTCTATATCAACCCCCATTTGAATAGATTTTTTATCTCCAATCAATTTAACATCCTTAGAATTAAAAATTGGGATAGCTTTTTTCAAAAATTCAGGGGCAATATCTTTATGTATTAAAAGAGTCTCAACTGCATTACAGGCTGCTGGATATTGAATCTTACTATCTAAAGACACTCTTAAAGCAATATCTAGATTTACTTCATTATCTATATATAAATGACAAATGCCATCAGCGTGACCTAGTACAGGTATTCCTGTATTTTCTTGTATAAATTTAACCAATTCATTACTTCCCCTTGGAATAATTAAATTTATAAATTTTTCTAAATTCAGCATTGCCATACTATCTTTTCTACTTGTTAATAGACAAATTGAGTTATCATCAAGATTTGATTTTTGCAAACCTTTCTTTAGTGCAGAAACTATTGCAAGATTAGTAAAATTTGCTTCACTTCCCCCCTTAAGCATTACTCCATTTCCAGATCTAATTGCCAAAGCACTTATTTGCATTACTGCATCGGGTCTTGATTCAAAAATCACTCCTAAAACACCTATAGGGACTGTTTTCCTTTCTAAAATTAACCCTTTGGAAAGTTCCTTTTTTATTTGTATTTGACCTAGAGGATCCGACAAGTTCCCAACTTTTCTTATTCCTTCTATTCCTAAACTTAGTTTTTCTTTTGATAACTTTAGTCTAGAAAGTAAAGCCTTCGAAATTCCTTTAGTTTCTGCTTTTTGATAGTCTTTAATATTAGCCTTAATTATTTCATTAGAGTTTTTTTCTAAAGAATCAGCCATTAAGTTCAAGGCTCTAATTCTTTCATTATTATTTGTTTGGCTTATTTTAATTGAAGCTATGCGAAGTTTCTCTGCTTTTTCTAAAAGATCATTATCAGGTAAGGGTACTTCAAATATATCAGTCATAATTTAATTTATTTAAATTTAATAATAATTCAAAATAAGCATTCTTTAAAAATTTTATTTTAGTTATTAATATCTTAAAAACAATTGAACTTGACTTTTCCACGTCCCCTCAGAATCGATAGATCCTAATAATTCTAAGTTTGGATTAGCTTGTAAAGTAAGTATACCAATAGGAGGTAAATCATCCCTATCAGGAGTAGCTTGAACTGCAAAGTTTACTCTATCTGTAATATCAAGTCCTATTTCAGCAACCCAAGCTTGAGAAGAAAATCCAGAATTTGAAGATGATTCATTGGTATCATTAACTTCAAAATTTTCATTAGAAAAAACATTATTAATTGGCTCGTTATTTTCGATTAAGGCTGGATATAATGACAGCTGAAATCTATCACTAAACCCATCTGAACTATTTATTTGCGAAATAAATGCTCTATTTATTAAATTTGCAGAATTCCCTCCAATCAAACCAATAATTTGAGATCTGTTATAACTTGGAGTACTTCTCAATTGTATTCTTTTATTTTCATCTTCAAAGGATAATTGATCTAGAAAACCTTCATATGATGCCTCAATTTTTATAAGTCTCGTGTTACCTATTCCAACTGCTCCAAAACCATTTAAACTAGCATTAGCATCTAAGCCAGTTGAAATATTTAAATCTTGATTATTTTCATTTATTGGTATGATTGAATCTGGAACTTTACTAATTAGTGAAAAATTGATAAAAGGAACAATGCCGCTTCTTGAGGCAAATAAAATATAATTTTCTTTATTTTTATCTAATTTGAAGGGTGTTGTATACAAGTTGGCTGTCCCTTTTCTTAGGGTAATAAGACCTCTAGCATTTAAATCTTTTCCCACATTTCCATTGAAATTCAAATCTAACTTGGTATCTAGATAGGCTTTAACTATTTCTGAATATTTAATTCTGAAATCTGGACCCAGTTTCAATTTAAGGTTTTTAAAACTTAAATTCTCAAGATAATTTGGTAAGTTTTCTCCCAAAAGAAAAGAATTTAATATTGTCTCGTTTGAAATTATTTCAATTTTTTTATCTTTGTCCCAGTCGAGTTCTGGCCAATTTTTTTCATCATTTTTTTCTTTTTTATTTTTTCTAATATTTTTTAAATTTACAAAACCATTGTTTAGTGCCAATTTTCCACCGAAAATGGGTTCTTTGAATGAGCCCCCTATATTAATTTTAGAATCAACTAGGAATTTAAAATTATTAGATTTAATATTAAATTTATTTGCTATTAAACTAATGTCTATATTATTAAAACTACTTTTTTTATAAAAAGGTAAAGCTCCTTTAATAAAAATATTACCAGAAGTATTATCTGAAGCCTTAAAGCTTTTGATTTCTATATGATCAAAATCGAAGATTATTGTACTATTTATATTTTTAATAAAATTGCTATAAATATCAATTTCAGAATCTTTGATAACTATAAAACCATTTGCAATAGGTTTATTAATAGTTCCTTTTATTATCATTCTTATATTTACATCACCTTTCTTAAAGGTGAAATAATCATCCGCCAGGATATCAATTAATTCAATAAACTTTCCATTACCATTCAATTTCAAGTTTAATTTTTCCTCTCTTTTAATAGGAATAGAACCTGAAATATTTATCGGAGTACTTGAATTATTCAATAACAAAGATAAATCTAAATCAAAAATTGAATTACTATATTTGACTTCCCCAATATCAAATATGATCGGGCTATTATTAATTGAGGTATTACTTGAAGAAATATTAGTAGCAAAAGATTTTGTATCTAGATTATAAAATGAATTTATATCTAAATTCCCCTCAAAATCTCTAGGCTTATCTAAAAATATATTTATAGTTTTTAGAGGCAATTTATTAATATTTAAAAAACCTTTTCCTGTAAAAATTCCTCCTTCCAAATCCAAAGAAAACTTTTCTTTTGAACTTTTTTTAATATCATTTTTAATATCAAGATATCCATTTAATATAGTTTTCAATCTTAAATTAGATTTTTTATTACCCTCTATAGTTACATTTGCATCGTATCTGCCTTCGAATTTACTTAAATATCTTTTTAAATTTAATTTTTCTTCTGAAATTTTATTATCATTTAAAACCTTATTTATAAAAAGTATATTTTCGTTAAATAAGCTATCACTATTATTTATTTCAATATCATCCAAGGTTCTAGCCTTGATATTAGTAAGATTTTTTTTATTATCAAGATTTAAAATATCTACTGCTGTTAACAATGACCAACTAGTACTAATATTTTTAAAATTTATATTAAAAATATTATCTTTTTCTGAATCATATTCAAGATCAATCATCCCACCATCAATTGGATACAATGATGAATTAATGTAAATGGATTTGTCTTTAAAAGTAAAATCAAATAGTGAGTTAGCAAACTTAATATTCCTATATTTGCCAAAACTCCAAGCTAAACGACCATCAAACATAGTCTGATCTCTGGATATAAAACCTGAGCCATTAACAATGCCATTTATTCTATCAAATACATTATTACTAAAAGCTAATTCAATCTCATCTAGAGGAAAGTTATTTGCATTCCAAAGATACTTATCATCATCCAAAACTAGATTTAAAGAACCTTTATTAGAATTAAATATTCTGCTAAAGGTTATACTCTCTAACTTAATATTTGAATCAAAATTTAAGGATAGAAAAGAAGGCACTGGTGAATATCTATTCTTCATGTTTAAAACATATCTTTTATTTTGATTTTTGATCTCACCTTCCCATATTTCTCTAATTCTTATCCCTTTGTAATTAGGATAATCAACATTAAAGTTAATTTGAATATCAGGTTTAGTTATTTCTCCATTCAATTCGCCTTTTGCAGTTATAAATCCTCTAATACTATTTTTGCGAAAAATATTTAAATTAGATAACTGGGTTCTATTAAGAATAAAACTTGAATTAATATTTCCAAAATTTATACCTCTTTTATCCACCCAATAGGGAATATCTCCTGATAATTGTATTTCAGGATTCAAACTATTTAAAAATCCTATACTGCCTTTTAAATTTATATTATTAATATTTTCATTTAAAGGAACTTTTAAATTCCAATCTGAGATTAGGGTGCCGTAATTAAGTTCTTTGGTTTCGGCGATTAAATTATTGCCTTGACATAAAAACCTAATAGATTTAGACCTTATATCCTCTACTAAATTATTAGTTTTTAAGTTTAAGTTAATCAAAGAAAGATTTCCTTTACAAAAAGTTCTTTGTGAGGTTCTATAAAATTCAAAATTAGATTTAATTTTTCCTTCTGAAAAAGCAAATTTCCTATTCACAAAACTATATTCAGCCCCTTTCAAACTTAGCCCTCGAGTTTTTATCTTTAGGTTTAAAAAGTCTTTATTTAATTTAGTATTTAGTTCTAAATTTAAATTTTCTTTACCCTTTGTAAATGACTTAATATTTCCAATAACCTGATTAGATTTTGATTTATAAATTAATTTTCCTTTTAATTTAGTATCTATTCCAAAATCCTTTATTTTAAAATTTGTAGATTCATTTAAGTTGAAATACAGATCATATTTTACTTTATTTTTAATAATTTTTTTTTCATTTTTATATAAATCTCTTCTTTTAAAAAAATCTTTGTTTATTTCAATTTTAGTTTTTTTAGGGATTATATTAAAAATCCATCGTTGATTTAAAAACGACCTAATTGGCATAATACCTATATACATATCTCTTGCTATAATTTCAGATTTCGAATTTCTATTATCAATAATTTTTGAGTTATTTAAAGAAATCCCAAGAAATCTGATCCCAGAAAAATCCCCCAAATCTACTTTTTTATTTAAAAAGTTTTCTATCCTACTTTCGAATACTAACTTTTTAGTCTTATAGAAATCTTCAAGATATCTATTTAATATTAATACCCCTACAAAACTTATTGACAAAATAGTCCCTAAGAAAATATGTTTTTTATTAAAATTTAGAGATCTAAATTTTTTCAAGTTAGAATCCCGAAATAGAGTAGGCTTACAAAATATAAGTAAATATTGAGGCTAAAGCCACTAAATGTCTTTTTTTGAACTATTAGAAAATACTCCTAAAATATTTGGAATTTTAGGAATATTTCTTTTTCTTGGTACTTTAATTTCATTTATTTTTAATTTAGCTTTTAAATTTAGAATTACAGGAGCAACTATATTTTCATTATTACTCTCTTTAAGCAGTTGGGCTTTTATACAGAGCTATACTGAAAATGTGAAAATAGAAGGAGCAATATATGTTCCAATCGTTTATGATAACGGATTTGATTTAATTGTTACAAAAGCTGATAGTGGATTTCCTGAAGAAGCAATTGAGCCGACTTTAAAACAATTATCTAAGAATCTTAAAAAAGGAAGTAGATCAGGATCAAAAGTAAAAATTAAAATTAGGAAACTCGAGAAGATCTCAAAAGACGTTAGTAAGCCAGAAGTTATTGGAGAAATAGAAAAAATTTTTTCAATGAATTAGTTGAATAAATGATAAAAGCGATATTTTTAGAAACGCTACCTGAAAATTTCAGGCATGAAAAGATTTTTTTAATTAAAAATAAACTAAATGACCCAAAGAAATTGAGTCTGCTTAGTGATTCTGAATTGAATATTATTCAAAAATCTTACTCATTATGCACTCTAAATAATTTAAGAAAAATCAGAGCTATTGCTATTTTTAAAGATAAGCTTTTAATCTCTCCTCATGAATCTTACTTGCTTTTACACTGTGGGATAGGTTCTATTAAATCACTCTCAATTTTAAACCCTTATGATCTGAAAGATAGAATTGGAAGATTAGAAAGAAGTCTTAGAACTAATAGTCAGACAAAAATAACTTTACCCATTTTAAAAAAATGGATACAGAGAGCTAATCAAATTTGTAAATCTATTTGAAATCTTTGTTAAAAGATTTTTTTAATGTAGAATTTAAAAAAAAGAAAAAAATAAATGAAAAAATTTTTTTTATTTTTATTTATATCATTTGCTTCAATAAATCCTGTTTTAAGTCAATCAAGTCTTTTGGAGAATGTTAAGAAAAATCCTGAAAATGCTATTAAAATGTGCAATAAATTTAAAGAATTTAATCTAAAAGGAATCTCAGCCAGTTCTGATGAAGCTATAGAATATGTTTCAAACAAAAATAAATTAAGCCCTATTAATGCTGAAATCTTTTCTATTTATGTAATTGGGCTCCATTGTCCTCAGGTTATTTAAACACTTAAATGCAGGAAGTAAAATGGCTTGATAAGTCTCTAATACTTAAAGATGGTGTAGAACTCGTATCAAGAATTTGGACACCCAAGGATAGAGGTTCTTGGCCCGCATTATTAATGAGACAACCATATGGAAGAGAAATAGCTTCAACAATTACGTATTCTCATCCAATATGGTGGGCTTCAAAAGGTTATACAGTGATAATACAGGACGTTAGAGGTCAAGGTTCATCTGGTGGGACATTCAAAGGCTTTTCTCAAGAAGCTAGTGACACCTCAGAAACACACGAATGGGTAAGATCACTAAAAGAATGCAATGGAAAACTAGGCTTATACGGATTTTCATATCAAGGATTAACACAACTTACAGGAACAAAAAATTCAAAGCCTCCTGATTGCTTATCGCCTGCTATGACGGGAATAGATTTTAAAAATCATTGGAGTTCGGACGGGGGCGCTTTTTGGTGGAATAACAATATTGCTTGGGGATTGCAAATAGCCGCCTTAAAAATGAAAAGAGAGAATAATTATTTGGGATGGGAAGAAATAATATCAGCGCTAGAAAATAAAACTTATTTAAGAAAAGGATTAGGTCTTATTAAAAAATTTGATCCTAATAACTTTGTTCTTGAATGGCTTGAAAATATAGATTATGATAATAATTTTCTAAAAATAAACCTAATTTCAACATGGTTGAGAAAACCAATGTTAATTATTGGTGGTCTTTGGGATCCCCATTTAAAAGGCGCTTTTGATCTCTATCAAAAATCAAAAGCTGCAGGAGGGAATCCTGAAATAATTATCGGGGACGCTACACATCTGAATTGGTGGGAAGGATCACAAAAAACTTTATTAAAATTTTTTGATACCCATCTAAAAAGCGATAAAGAAATTAATGAATCAAAATTTTTAAAGCATAAAAAAATTTGGAATATTTCATTAAAGAAATGGGATGACATTCAAGAATATAAGGTCGATGAATACATTTTTGGGCTCGCAAGTAATGGAACAGCAAATGTCGAAATTATTGATGGAAGCCTTATAATAAATTCAAAAGGGTCAGGCTGGTTTTCAATTGTGCATGATCCATGGAGGCCATCTCCAAGTGATGGAGGACATCTAGGGGAAAATCCAGGAATATTTAATAGAGAATTTATTGATCGAAGATTAGATGTAGGTGTTTTTCAAACCAATTCTTTCCAGAAAGATCTTCAGATTTCAGGAATTCCCGTACTTGAGACCTCGGTAAAGAGTGATCAGTCAAGTTTTGACATATGTGTTGCTTTGTCTCAAGTTAATGACGAGACAAAAACAGTTAATCAATTTTCAACTGGATTTTTAAGAGTTAAAAATTCAAAACCAGATTTAGCACATAAGTACAAAGTTGCAATGCATCCTACTAATATTTCTCTTCTCAAAGGTACAAAACTTAGGTTATCAATATCAGCTGCTGCGTATCCAGCTATTGGAGTCAATTCAGGATTCGAAGACGATAAACTTGGAGCCCCTTCTATGAATCACAAAATTATAACTTTGAGTTTTGAACTGAATAAAACATTTGTGAAAATGACTCCATTTTTCAATTAAAATTACTTTTATATGGTTGATAATTTGATAAACTAAATTTCTTAACAGCTACCAGTCATGAAAGAAACGATTCAAGCAGACTGGATTAAATCAGAAGCTTTCAACCTCGAAAATTGTTGCAATGATAATCCATTAAGTATCTTAGGTCCCCATTTCGTTAATGGACAGTGGATAACAAGAGTATGGATGCCTGAGGCAGATGAAGTAAATATTACTTTTAAAGA
>MDTB01057914.1_pt1 | contig 11704 bp, 11 predicted proteins | sample 811161 | NCBI WGS metagenome assembly MDTB01 (sample SAMN05326650, study PRJNA326480) | marine metagenome | isolation source: seawater | place: Mediterranean Sea | collected 2009
AAATTTGAAAAAAAATTAAAAAAAGTTGTTAAGTCAAAATATGTAATAGCAGTAAATTCGGGAACAGCTGCTCTTGGAATTTGTTTAAGAGCTTTGGGAGTTAAAAGATATGATGAAGTAATTACTTCACCTTTAAGTTTTGTGGCTACCTCAAACGCCATATGTCATGTTGGAGCAATTCCTCACTTTGTAGATGTAAGCAAAGAAAACTTAGGAATAGATTTTATTAAACTAGAAAAATATTTGAAAAAAATCACTTATATTAAAAAAGGTGAGCTATATAACAAAAAAACAGGAAGACGAATATCTTGCATGCTACCTGTTCATGTATTTGGTTTCCCAGTTGACATAAAAAAGATGAAAAAAATAAAAAAACAATTTGGTTTAAAAGTCTTAGAAGACTCTGCAGAATGTTTAGGTAGTTTTTACAATAAAATTCATCTTGGTAATTTTGGAGATATGGGTGTGTTAAGCTTTAATGGAAATAAAATTATTACTACAGGTGGTGGTGGAGCTATAATCACAAATAATAAGAGGTTATATAAAATTTCAAAACATATTGCATCAACTGCTAAAAAAAATTTAAATTTTGAATATGATCATGATAAGGTAGCTTGGAATTATATTATGCCCGGAATAAATGCAGCATTGGGATTAGCCCAATTGAATAAATTAAAGTACATTATTTCGAAAAAAAAAATTCTACATAGACATTTTTGTTTGTTCTTTAAAGATTATGGAAATGAAATTTCAGCCTTAACCTCTGAAAAAAATTCTAAACCGAATTTTTGGCTCAATACGTTAATTATAAAAAAATTAAATAATAAATCTAGAAATATATTAATTAAATTATTAAATCTTAAAGGTTATGAAGTAAGACCTGTTTGGAAATCTTTAAATACTTTGCCACAATTTAAAAAAAGCCCAAAGTCAAATCTAGATAATTTAAAATTAATAAAAAATAAGATAATAAATTTACCAAGTGGTTTTGATATTTTCTCGCAAATTTAGCAAATGAATAAAGATTTTAAAAATTTTTTAATTACAGAAAATGATACGATTTCAAGCTGTTCATTAAAAATGAATAAAAACAACAGCAGCTTTTTAATTGTAGTAAATCAAAAACAATTACTTTTAGGAACATTTTCAATGGGTGATCTTAGGAATGCTTTATTCACAAAAAAACTTTTATTAGAAACAAAGGTAGTTTTAATACAAGTTTTCACGAAATTAATTTCGTCTTCATTCAAGAATGGATTATGAAGTGGTAATTTTTGTTTATTTGTTACAGAGTTGAAATAATCAACAATAATATTAAGATAGTTTTTATTTTTATAATCCATTTAAATGACATACTTACTTGATTGATAATTATTTTTTTCCTCAATTTTATTTTTTTTTGTCCATGTAACAGTAATTTCAATAGCCTTTTCAAAACGATTTAAAGATGCGTACCTAGGCCTCCAATTAAGTAACCTTAAAGCTTTTTTATTATCTGCAAGTAATCGTAAAACTTCACTTTTTTTTGGTCTTACTCTTTTTTTATCTAATATCAATTTTAGCTTTTTTTTAGTTATTTTTTCTACTAGCTTTATTATATCTTTTATAGAATATTCTTTTCCACTCCCAATATTTATAACTTCACCATTAATTCTATTATTGTTAATAGTTTTTACAAAACCAGCAACTATGTCATCAACAAAATTAAAATCTCTTTTAGTACTAATTAAACCTAGTTTTAAATTTTTGTTTTTTTCATCTAAATATTGATCAATTATAGTTGGAATAATTGCTCTTAATGACTGTCTTGGACCAAATGCGTTAAAAGGTCTAATTACAGTAACTGGAAGACCGAATGAGAAATGAAAAGAAAGAGCTAGCTGATCAGCGGCTATTTTAGATGCCGCATAAGGTGATTGTGCGTTTAATAAATGACTTTCATTTATTGGAACAGTTTTTGGGGTTCCGTAGACCTCACTTGTTGATGTTTGGATAAATTTTTTAACATTATATTTAATTGAACTATGAAGCATATTATTAGTGCCCAAAACATTTGTGTCTATATAGGATTTTGATGATTTGTAAGAATATGGGATTGATATTAGCGCAGCTAAATTGAAAACTACATCAATATCTTTACATATATCATCAGTGCACTGTTGATCTCTTATGTCACCAAAAACTATATTTAAATTTTTTAATAAATCTCTGTTTATATCACTAAGCCAGCCTATGGAATTAAAGGAGTTGTAGTGAACTAAAGCCTTTACTTTATAATTAAGCTTTAACAATTTTTCAACTAAATGTGATCCTATAAACCCTTCAGAACCTGTTACTAAAATTTTTTTATTAAATTTGCTCATTAAAAATTATTTTAATTTGAAGTTAAGTTACTGGTAAATTTTTTATTTTTTTAGCATGTCTTTTCTCCCAATACAATTTCAAATTATCAATTAACATATTATGATCATGAACTGCATCATCCAATTTTGGTAATTTTGATTTTCCCTTAAATAAAATTTGTGTAATTATTTTTGTCATAATCAAACTAACATGTGGGGTTAAAAGATTTATTTTTTTTCCATCTGAAGTTAAAATGTTTCCTCTGGTCTCACTGATGTTAAATGTAAAAAAATTATTGCCAATTATTATGTCTCCTGAAGTTGGTTTTTTTGTAGTTTTAATTACAATTTTTGAATTGTTTTTTAATAATATAATAAGCTTTCCTCCAATATCAAAAAAACCTTTTCTTTTGCTTTCTACCCATCTTCTATTTAAATAATTTGTATTAATTTCTTTAATTGATGTATTAAACAACCAGCACATAATATCAATCAAATGAACAGAACTGGTAACTATTCTATCTCCTTTAATTGTAAGATTTAAATCTATATTAGTTAATTTTTTTTTTTTTAAAATACTTTTGATTTTTTTATATTCTTTTAAGCCTCTTCTTGGCATATCTACCCAACATTTGAAAGGTTTTAAAATTTTACTTATTTTATTTATTGAATTTCTATTTTGTTCTATAATTTTTTCTATGATCCAATACTTGCTTTTCGTTTTAATTAATTCTCGAATTAGATTAAGTCTCCCTTTTGCAGTAGTTGATACAATAACTAAGTCTATTTTCTTTTTTAAAAATTTAAGATTATTAAGTTTTATAAATCTGATATTTTTTGTATTTTTTATTTTTTTTTCTCTTTCTATTTTTTTTTTATCATAAAAATAAACATCTGCTCTAAATTTTAATTTTGAAATTGCTTTTAAATAATTTCGCCCCAACGAACCTAGTCCAACAATTAGAATTGATTTTGTTGAGTTCATAAAGAATATATTTTTTTAATTAATTTCATCGTAAACTCTAACTTTTCTATAGATGGTAATTTGTGCTTTAATCCCCTGCTAGCTAGCAATAAATTATCAATCTGAAGTTTAAAACCTGGTTTAAATTTTTCCTCAATAAAAGAACTTTCAAAAGTCATATATTTTCTACTCTTATTTGATCTTGCTCTCAATTGTTCCAAAGGATTCATTTCATAATAGAAATTATCTGTACTCACTTTAATTTCCCAAGGTCCAGGTTTATTCCATCTTGCTATATAATTAACCATATCACCTGTGTTAAATTTTAATAAACAGCAGATCTCTTTTTTTTTCTTATAAATTAAGTCTATAGACTTTAGCTTACCTCTTGCTAAAATTGACACATAATCAATTAAATGAATTGAGTTTGCGTATATCCAATTTGAAATAATTTTTTTTGGTGTTTTTTTTCTTTTTTCAACATCGGTATCCTGTTGATCAAATATATAGATAGTTCTTTCTCCTTTGCTTTTTTTTAAATGTGATATTAAGTTATCGGTTGAAGAATAAAACCGCCTGTTCATTCCTACATATATTTTTTTATTTCTTAACTTTGATATTTTTTTTAATTGAGTAAATTCCTTCCAGTTGAGTCCCGGTGGTTTTTCAATAAAAATTGTCCAAGGATAATCTAACAAATTAATAGAAGTTTTGTATATATTGTCCGCAGAAACTGTTGAAATAATTATGTCTGCTTTGGTATTTTTATAAAGTTCATCGATGTTTTCATAAACTTCTTTTATACTATATTTTTTTTTTAACTTTTTAGCCTTTTGGGCTGTTCTACTACATATGCCAACTAAGTTAATGTTTTTATAAGTTTTAAGTATATCAAGATACCAGCCTGCCACGACACCAGCTCCCAAAATTGCTAATTTAATTTTCATTATTTTAGTATGTTCTTTAATTTATTATTACCGAAATTAAAGTGCATATTTCTATTTTTTTCGTTTAATAAAAGCAATTTCCATTCAGGATTCCTTACTCTTCTTAAATTATTAATTACTCTACTTATCTCATTGAACGATAAAACATTTGAATAAAAAAATCCTTTACTATAACGTTTATCAGGCCATCCATAAATCCAGTCATTAAATGGAGAGATATTTCTTGAAAAAAAAGCAACTTTCTTATTCCTGGCCAAAGCTTCATATCCTAAAGTACTACAAATGTTCACAATAATTTCAAAATTGTCTACCAATTTATAATTTGAAAATACATTGTCTCGATAATAATATTTCCACCGACAATTTCCTAAAATACTTTTATAAAATTTCAATTCGTCATAAGCGAAATCCTGGCTCGATCCAGCTATTGAAAATATAAAATTATTTTTAATACAATATTTTTTTAGAATTTTTATTAATTTTATTTCTTCGTTAACAAATTCTTTCCAAGAAAGAATTCTATTTTTGGAAGAGATATGAAATTTTTCTAATTTATTTTTTTTTCTAAAAGAAGAAATATAAAGGAATTGGTTGTTATGATAATAATTTATTGATTTTTTTTTTATGCTTATATGATTATTTTTAAAAGAACCCACAGGTACAACTTTTACGTTTATATATTTGTTTATCTTATCTTTTATACTATAGCCAAAAGAGCAATAATAATCTGCGCTCAAATTTTTTTTAGAAATCAATAAAGGGTTATCAAAAAAATCATTTAGTTTTGTACGGATGCCGTTTTGTATAGCTACAAATTTTATAGTTTTATCAAAATATTGTTTTAATAAATAGAATCTTAAATCATTGTCAGTAGTTGTTATAACAAAATTTGGATTAAAAAGTTGAATTTCATTAAATGCAAATGCTATAAAAAAACCTTCTTTAATTAAAATTTTCATTTTTTTTATACTGAAAAAATTTTGAATTATAAATTTAATAAAAAAAAATATTTTTTTATATTTTGCGTCAAGTATTTTTCTAAAATTAAAAATTTTATGTTCTTGATTATTAATTATATTTTCTAGTAAAATTTTATTACATTCATCATAAATAAAATATTTTTTATTTTTATTTTCCATTTTAAGTAAAAGTTTTTATCGTGAATATATATCAAAACTAGGTTTGTCTAAAATTAAATAATGTATTGAATATTTTATTATTATAACTTTTATTCAAAAATTGCTAATTGTTGAAATTAATATATTTATTAACTATGAAAAAAAAAATAATCTGTTTTGACTTAGACAATGTGATCTGTAATACAAAAAAAAATTATTACTCAAAATCTACACCTAAGAAAAATGTCATTAAACTTATCAACCAACTTTATAGTAGTGATCATAGAATATTAATTTTTACTGCTCGAGGTATGGGAACCTACAATAGTAATTTGAAAAAAGTAGAAAAAAAATTTAGAAAATTAACAGAAAACCAACTAAAGAAGTGGAAAGTTAAATATCATAATTTAATTTTAGGCAAACCTAGTTTTGATATATATATTGACGACAAAAATTTGGGCTTCAATAAAAATTGGTATAAAAATTTTAACTTAAAATGAAAAATAATATAAATGCTTTAATTTTGTGTGGTGGAAGGGGTACAAGATACAATAGGCATCGAAAGAAAAAAATCCTAAAACCTCTGGTGAATATTAATGGAAAAACAATATTAGAAAGAATAATTGAAATTTATTACAAAAATGGAGTTTCAAATTTTATTCTTCTTGGTGGGTATAAAATAAAAAGTTTGAAAAGTTTTGTAAGAAAAAAGCTAAAAAATTACGATATTACGGTATTGGATACAGGAATTGATACTGAAACGGGGGGTAGATTATTATTAGCCAAGAAATATGTATTGAATAATACCTTTTTATTTACTTATGGTGACTCTATAGCTGATTTTAATTTATCTAAAACAATTAAAATAAAAAAAAAAAAATAATTTTATTATGTCTTTTTATGAATATAAATTTCAATATGGTGTACTTGAGCATATTAACAAAGAATTAAAAAATATATATGAAAAAAATTACTCAATACCAATTAATGCAGGATTTTATATTTTAGATAATGGTATTTTTAGTTTTATAAAAAGTAAAAAAGACAGTTTTGAAAAGAAAGTTCTTCCAAGAATTATTAATTCTAAATATAAAATAATTTTAAATAAAGTTAAAAATTGGTATCCAATGGATAATTTAAAAGATAAAAAAGAAATGGAAATAAAATTATAATGGATTATTTTTCAAGTTATTTTGATAATTTAAACGAGAATATTAAAAAAATTGATACTCAAAAATTAAAAAAGTTAGGTGAAAAAATTTTAGAAATTAAAAAGAAAAATAAAAAAATATTAATATTTGGTAATGGAGGAAGTATTGCAATTGCTAGTCACGTTGCTGTGGATTTTGCAAAAAATTTAAATATAAATATTTCTTCTTATACTGATCCTTCTTTACTAACATGTTTTTCAAATGATTTTAAATTTGAAAATTACATCAAAGAAATTATCAAATTATATGCAAAACATGGTGATTTAATAATTCTTATCAGTAGTAGTGGAAGTTCAAAAAATATGGTTAATGCAATAAAATATGCAAAAAAATCAAATTTAATTGTTGCAACATTTACTGGTTTTGAAAAAAAAAATTTTTTAAATAGGAATGGAAATATTTCTTTTTGGTTAAATAGTAAAAATTATAATATTATTGAACATACACATCAAATTTGGTTATTAACACTTTGTGATTATTTAGCAAAAAAGAAGTTTTGATGAAAATACTAGTTACTGGAAATCTTGGTTATATCGGATCAGTTCTTGTTGAAAAATTGATTTTAAGTGGAGATTATGTAGTAGGACTAGATGCTGGCTATTATAAAGATTGTATTTTAACTAATAGTGTTGAGCCTCAAAAACAAATAATTAAAGATATACGCTTAGTTAATGAAAGTGACCTTGATGAAATTGAAACAATTGTACATCTTGCTGCATTATCCAACGATCCATTAGGTGAATTAATACCTGGAATAACTTCTGAGATAAACTATTCATCAACAATTTCATTCGCAAAAAAAGCAAAGAATAAGGGTGTTAAAAGATTTATTTATATATCATCTCAGAGTATGTATGGAATTTCTAAATTAAATAAACCGCTCGATGAAGACGATAGCGAAAAAAACCCTATTACGGAATATGCAAAAACGAAATGGAGTGCTGAAGTTGAACTAAAAAAATTATCAGACAACAATTTTGTTATAGCCCTGCTAAGACCAGCAACAGTTTTTGGCGCAAGTCCAAGATTAAGAAGCGATATAGTTTTTAACAATTTACTTGGATGTGCATTTACAACAGGAAAAATTGATATTAAGAGCGATGGTAGTCCAATAAGGCCAGTTATTCATGTTCAAGATCTCTGCGGTTATATTATGGCTGCAAAAGATGCACCAGGTAATTTGATAAATGGAAGAAGTTATAACGTAGGCTTATTAAATGGTAATTTTACAGTTAAGGATATGGTCGACAAAGTTCAAGAACTTTTGCCCTCATCAAAAATAAATTACTTGCCAAATGCAAATAAAGATGAGCGTACATATAAGGTTTCATTTGAAAGAATAACAAAGGAATTGTCAAACTATTATAAACCCAAATGGGATTTGGAAAATGGTGGAATTGAGTTGATTGAATTCTATAAAAAAACAAACTTTAAATATAATATTTTTTCAGGATCAGCCACAAATAGAATTAAAAAAATTAACGAACTATTAAACAACAATATTTTAGATAATAAACTATTTTTTAATTAAAATTGATTTCAAATATTTTAATTCTAAAATTTTGTAATTTACTCCAAATTTGATTTTAAATTCATCACATTTTTTTATTTCTGGACCATTTAATTTAAATTGAAACCTTATGAATTTTTTTAATTTTATTGGCAAAACTTCTTTTAAAGATTTATATAATTTCTCTTTGATACTTGTATTTTTTTTGGACTTATTTACACTGTTTAAATAATAATTATTTAATATTTCATGTACTATAAATTTACTATAATATTTTTTATTATTAGTTATTTTACATAAACTTTTACCAAAAAAATCAAAATAGCCAGTCTTAATATTTTCAAGAGACCATATCGAAATGTTTAAGTAACTATGATCATTTTTAATTAATCTTTTGTTACTTGTGAATTCTACCCTTTTTTTAATATCATCATCTTTTCTAATCCAAAAAATTTGATTAAATATTTTTATTTTTCCGCTCATAAGTAAAGTTAAAGGTAAGTGAATTTCTGCAAATCTTTGAAACTTATTTCCATATTTTTTCTTACTTCTTTTCCACAATTCTACATTTTTTTTAAAAAACGTTGTTCGCATTAAAGAATAATATAGCTTTGGACTGTAATTTTGGTTTAAAAAATATGAAGTCAACCTTTTTTTAAAATTATTTGAGTCTAAATCTAATTTTTTTTTAAAAATATGGTTTATATAGAGTTTATTATTATAAACACTATAAATTCCAGCTTCTCCATAAACTGCAGAATAATTTTTATTTTTATCCAAATATTTTATGGCATTTTGCAATGATGATGGCAAAAAGTAATCATCATCAGACTCTAATTTGAAATAATCAGTATTAATATGTTTAATTACATAAAATACTCTTTTGTGATAATCACGAGATTTAAAATGAATATATTTTATATTTTTATTTTTTATGTTAAAAAAAGATGGAGTTGGACTTCCATCAACTATTAAAATTGTGTAATTGTAATTTTCAAAATTGTTCCAAAATTCAATTTTTTTTCTTAGTTCTTTAGGTCTATTGAATGATAAAATTAAAATTGTTAATTTCATAAAATTTTAAATTGAATTTTAAAAGTTAGTCTAGGCAATTAGTCATTTTCGTACCAAGTAATCTCCAATTATAAGCACATCAATTTTAGAATTATAAAATGTGTTTATGGCATCATCTGGAGAACATACCACTGGTTCACCATTAACATTGAACGATGTATTTAAAAGTATTGGGATTCCTGAGAGCTTTTCAAACTCTAACAAGATTTTATGAAAATCTTTATTATTATTTTTATTTACTGTTTGAACTCTTGCTGAATCATCAAAATGAGTTACTGCCTCAAGTTTTTTTCTATATTTTTTCTTAACTTTTAATACTCTCTCCATATAATTATTTTCTTGACCTTTTGTAAATTCAAAAAAAATATTCGCTTTTTCATTTATTACTGATGGAGCAAAAGGCCTATATGGTTCTCTGTATTTTACACTATCATTAATCTTTTTTTTCATTTCAGCGAACCTAGGATCAGCAATAATCGATCTGTTTCCTAACGCTCTATCACCAAATTCCATTCTATTCCTAAATAAACCAACGACTTTTTGATCATAACACTCTTTGGCAACTACTTTGCTAAAGTCATTAATTTTTTCAAATTTAATTCTTCTTCTCTTAAAAGATTTCTCTATCTCTGAATTTTTGAATGAAGTTCCAAGGTATGGGGAATTATTAATTTTAAATCTTTTCTTATTTAAAATATTAAAATATGCGAATAAAGCCGATCCCATTGCATTTCCTGCATCTGCAGGACAATATGATATGAATGATTTTTTGAATTTTGACTTTTTATCGATTTTTCCATTAAACACTGAGTTATAAAAAAAACCACCACTCAAAACTATGTTTTTTGCTCTAGTTATTTTATAAATATGTTTGAGAAAATGAGAAGCAATTTCCTCAGCACAAATTTGTAATGCTTTTGCAATTTTAATTTGTGAAATAGTAGGACTATTAGTTTTGATTATTTTTTTTATATTTAATAATTTTAATAATTCTTCTGTATAAAGATGGTGTGGACTTCCGTAAAGAAAATAGGAGAAATATTTAGATATAAGTTCTAATTTTCCATTCTTTTTTAATTTAAATGTTTTTTTTATTTTTTTTACATATTCATCACACTTATAATTATATGCTGACATTGCCATCACTTTCCATTCATCACTATCAGCCTTATAACCAAGTAGTTCAGTAAATGTTGAATAGAACATGCCTAACGAATGAGGTAAATCTTGAACTTCTAAGGTTTTAATCTTATTTTTTTTTCCATAACAAAAGCTTGTGGAACTAAACTCTCCTCGAAAATCACATGTTAAAATTGCAGCTTCTGTAAAATTAGATAAATAAAATGCATTTCCTGCGTGAGCAAGATGGTGATTCAAATGAATAATTTTAGGAAAATTACTGTTATCATGTTCAATTTTTGTAAAATCTCCAAATTGTCTATCACTAAACTTGAAAAGATTATCAGATAGTAAGTAAAAATTAAATTGTTTAATATTTTTAGAGGAAATAACTGGATTAAATCTTTTCATAAACATTGAGGGATTCCATCCTACAACAACATAATCCAAATCTTTAAAATTTATACCTTCATAATTAAGACATGCTTTAATACTTTGCTCTGGAAAATCCCCAGTAAATTTTTCTCTTGTTATTCGTTCCTCTTGAATTGCAAATTTAATTTGACCGTTAACTAAAATACAAGCTGATGTATTTACTGTGCTACAATGAATACCTAAAATTTTCATAAAATTAATATTATAGACTATTTTTATTATTTAAAATTAAATTAAATATTTTTGCTATGTATTTTATTTTTTTTTCATTTAAATTATATCCATTTGGTAAGCAAACGGAGTTTTCAGAAATTTTTTTTGCTACTTTGTTATTAGATATAATCTTTTTTTCTTTAAAAGCTGGCATAGTGCTAATTTGATAAAACATTGGTCTCATGTCTATTTTATATTTTAAAAATTTTTTACAAAACTTTTCTTTATTTATCTTTTTATTAATAATGGCATAAACTATCCAAAATGTTTGTTTTTGATTTTTAATTTTTTTTGTAATTTCAACATTATTTATTTGTGAAAAATATTTTTCATATAATTTATAAATTTTACGTTTATATTTTATTAGCTCATTTATTCTGCTAAGTTGAGCATAAGCACATGCTGCCTGCATATTTGTCCAATTATAATTATATCCAAGAAGACTTGACCAATAATATTTTCCACTAATATTTTTATCTATACCGTGATGAGAAAATAATTTAGCTCTCTCATAAATTGATTTATTATTTGTGCAAAGACAACCACCCTGACCAGCCATTATTAGTTTGGTTGCATTAAAACTAAACAAACTTATATCTCCAAAAGATCCTGATATTTTTCTACCTTTTTTTGCACCAATACTTTCTGCAGCATCTTCTATAAGATAAATTTTATGTTTTTTACAAATTTTTTTTATTTTTTCGTTTTCAGCTAAGTTGCCAAATAAATTAACAGAAATTATAGCTTTAGTTTTTTTGTTAATTTTTTCTT
>MDTB01120570.1_pt1 | contig 11704 bp, 6 predicted proteins | sample 811161 | NCBI WGS metagenome assembly MDTB01 (sample SAMN05326650, study PRJNA326480) | marine metagenome | isolation source: seawater | place: Mediterranean Sea | collected 2009
TAATCCTCCTAATATAGCTTCTGTAGCAACTTATGCTAATGATGCTAACATAGGAACTATAGGTGACAGAAATAGTGTAATAGTAGAATCTATAGATGATCCAACTTATAGCAACTACTTAGATATAGATGGTTATGAATCTGAAGATAGTGAAATAGATAAAGAAGGTGACCAATATCTCGTTAATCAAAGACTTAGAGGATTATCTAGCGAAGACGGTGATCCAGTTGAAAGAAAGACATCATTTGTAAACCCAACCAACACAACAGTTGTACAACCAGATAAATCATTAATTGATGAAACATTTGTTGCTGAAAATTTTCAACTTTCTGATAATTTTACACTTGCTAATTTATCTTCTAAGGCATACTTTCCACATAAAGTACATAGTCAACTTGGAAGAAAATATGGCGAAATAGTTTTTAATTTACAAGGTATGGCTTTGAATGTTTGTGAACCTGTAAAAGCATTGTTTCCTAATATGTTTATAACTTCTGGTTTTAGAAGAGTAACTAGAGGTGGAAGTAGGACTTCAGATCATTTGAAAGGTCAAGCTATTGATATGCAATTCAAAGGTGTTAATAAAAAAGATTATTTTGATATAGCAGAGAAGATTGCAGAAAATATTAACTTTGATAAAATACTTTTAGAATATAAAAATACTGGATCTGGTCTACCTTGGATACACATATCATTTAGAGTTGAGCAACCAAGAAAACTTATGTTTACATATTTTAATCATAAGAAAAAAGCTAATCAATTTGTGGATCTTGCATAATGCCAGGTGTATCAAGAGTTGGTGTAGATACAGCAGCAGGAACTATTACAGGACCTGGTGCATCAACTGTTTTTGTAAATGGTTCAAAAGTATCATTAATAGGGGATTCAGTTGCAGCTCATAGTCCTGGAGGAATACATAATTCAGCTACTATGGTTGAAGGGTCATCAGATGTAAAAGCAGAAGGAACAGGAGTGGTTAGAGCCGGAGATGCAGCAAGTTGTGGACATACTGCAACTGGATCGTCAGATACGTTTGCAAACTAGAATAAATAAACCATGGCAATCATAAACACAAAAGTAAGAGAGTTTAGAGACATAGATATGAACTTTACAGCTCATCCTGGTACTAAGGATGTTACACAGGCTGTAAATGAAAGTGCTATAAAGCAAGCTATAAGAACTTTAGTTTCAACTAAAAATTATGAAAGAAAGTTTCATCCAGAAATAGGTTGTCAGGTGAATTCATTATTGTTTGAAAATTATGTACCAAAAATGAGAAACATAATGAAGAAAACAATAACAGATGTTATTAATAATTTTGAACCAAGAGCTATTTTAACAAAATTAGATATAGTTGATAATGCTGATAGTAATGAAATAAACATCACAGTAGAATTTAGAATGTCAAATACTACTAATCCAATAATAGTTAATACTGTACTAAGAAGAGCAAGATAATGAGCCAATTAAGTACTTTAGATGTATCAGAATTAGATTTTGATACTATAAAAAGAAATTTAAAAACATTTTTACAAGCACAAGATCAATTTTCAGATTATGATTTTGAAGGATCTGGATTATCTGTTCTTATAGACCTTCTTGCTTATAATACACATTATAATGCTTATCTAGGTAATATGTTGTTAAATGAAATGTTTTTAGATTCAGCAGTAAAAAGATCATCTGCTATTTCTATAGCAAAGCATTTAGGATATACACCTTCATCTATTAGAAGTGCTAGAGCTAATGTTAATGTAACAGTGTTGGATCCAACAGATAATCCTGATACATTAGTTATAGAGCCAAGAACAACTTTTAATACTACTATTAATGGTAATAGTTTTACTTTTGTAAATTTAGAATCTGCAAGTATAACACCAGTTGGAAATAATTATTCTTTAAGTGGTTTAGAAATAGTTGAAGGAACTAATAGAGCACTTTCATTTGTCGTTGCTGATCCTAGTCCTGATGAAAAGTTTACTATACCAGATAATAATATAGATATCTCAACTTTGAAAGTAACTGTACAAGGTTCTACTTCAAACACATTTACAAATAGTTATTCAAGAGTTATAGACATATCCAATGTAAGCACAAGTTCAAGAGTATTTTTTCTTGAAATGAATCCTCAAGAAAAATATGAAATATTTTTTGGTGATGGTGTTATAGGAGATAAATTAATTCAAGGTAATTTAGTTAACATAGATTACTTACTATCTTCCGGAACTATAGTAAACACTTCTAACAATGCTTCAGTATCATTTACTGCTGGATCAGCTATAGGTGGTTCATCTGATATTACGGTAACTACTGCAAGTAATCCAACTTCTGCTAAAGATGCAGATAGTATAACAGATATAAAATTTAAAGCTCCTAGAGTTAATTCAGCAAGAAACAGAGCTGTAACTGCTGGTGATTATAAAACACTAATAGAAGCTAATTTTACTGACGCAGAATCTGTGATAGTTTATGGTGGTGAAGATAATGTTCCACCTAAATTTGGAAAAGTAATGATTTCTTTGAAACCATTTGATGGATTTAATATATCTCAAACAACTAAAGACGCAATAGTAACACAAATATTAAAAGATAGAAAAGTAATGTCTGTTCAACCTGAATTTATTGATCCAGACTTTTTCTTTGTTAATTTAATAGTAAATGTTGTTTTTAACATAAACAATTCAACAAAATCAGTAAATCAAATTAAAACTATAGTTACTAACACTATTAACACCTACTTTGATACAGACCTTAGAAAATTTGGTAAGGATTTTAATAAATCAAAACTTATGAAAAATATTATAGAGTCTGATAGCTCTATAATTTCAGTAATAATATTACCAAAACTACAAAAAAGAACTTCTGTAACATTAAATGATTTAAATTCATTTCTTGGAGATGATGCATTTAAGTTTGACAATCCTTTAAAACCTGGATCTGTAATTTCAAGTAGATTTTTTCAAGACATTCAAAATGTTTCTACTGTAGTTAATATAACTGACGTGCCTGATACTGTCCCAGCTGATGAATCTGGTTCAGGAACATTAGTTATCAGAAATGCAGAAACTAAACAAATTTTAAATGCTAAAGTAGGTAATGTAAATTACTTAACTGGTGATATTCTTGTTGAAAACTTTACACCAACAGCATTACCTAACAATATTCTTGATTTTAGGTTTACTGCTGCAGTACAAGAAGCAGGTCAAAATATGGAAGCTAATAGGAATCAAATACTAGTTAGAGATAAAACAGTTTTAAATGCTGCAGCAGGAAGATCAGCTGGACTAACAGTTAATATTACAACAACAACAGAAGAATAATGACTACTACAAGATTAAAGGAAAAGATATCTTCCATAGTAAGTAGTCAGTTTCCTGAATTCATACAAAAAGATTTTCAAAAGTTTATTCTGTTTGTTGAACTGTATTACAAATTTATAGAGCAAGATCAGAAACCACAAGAAATTATACAAAACTTATTAAAGTATGGTGACATAGATCAAACTACTGATGCATTTATAAAATACTTTTTAAGTAATTATACTACTTTAATAAGAGAATCAGCTTCAGCAGATAAAAAAATTCTTATAAAAAGAATTAAAGATTTGTATGAAGCTAAAGGTTCTAAACTTTCATTTAAAATACTTTTTAAGTTATTTTTTGATGAAGAAGTAGATGTTGTGGTACCATATGAATTTGTACTTATACCTTCTGATGGAACTTTTGATCAAAGACATTCATTAAGAGTTAAAACAAGTTTAGGTGAGAGAGCTAATTTAGTTAATAGATCCATAAGATATATTGAATCTGGTATTGAATATATTACACCTGTTGTACAAACTGTTACTCTTACCACGGATACAACAGAAGTATTTTTAGATAAAAGTTTACTTGCTCCATCATATGAAATTGGAAGATCTGTTTCAGTTACAGATGCTTCTGAAGGTGGTAATGTCATCTTTGAAGGAACAATTGAACCAACTACACTTGGATTCTCTATAACTCAACCAGGAACTGGATTTAAACTTGGTCAAGTATATACAATTAACTTTGGTGGTGGTGTTGGAACAGTTTTAAGAGTATCTAATATTAGTGCATCTGGGGGAATCACAGACTTAAAATTTTTAAACTTTGGTCATGGATATCCCAATCAAGCATTTGCTGTTGTTTTAGATCCTGCTAAAACGGTATCAGAATCTGGTGATACTATTGAAGACAACACAGAAGGATTTAGTGATTCAGGTACAGTAAATGTTGGTAATGCTCTATTACAAACATATGTAACACCAAAATATCCAAGTGCTGCTAGATATTTTGAAGATGGAAATGTAAGTTATCTTTCATCACAAGTTATATCTTTCTCAACTGTTACGTCAGTACCAGCTTCAGGAACTGTTGGTGTAGCGAACGGATTAGCAGCAGTATCATTTACTCTTGGTGCTCTTGCAAAGTATCCTGGTGAATTTACAACAAACAAAGGTTTCTTATCAGAACCAGACTTTAGATTACAAAATGATTTACTTTATCAGCCATTTGCTTACCAATTAGTTACTGGTACCGATATAAATACATTTAAAGATGTAGTTTTGCAGTTAATACATCCAGCTGGGCAAAGATTATTTAATAATAGGAACATTGAAGATGTTATAGATTATAGAGCTAGTGTTGAAATAGTTTCAAGATCTAATATTGCGTTAGAGCTTCACGATTTAGTTGATATTTTAGATGGAGATATAGCTAAACAAGCTAATATTCTGTTGTCTGATACAGCTAACATAACGCAAAATACTATTCAAGGGTTCCCATTAGCGTTATTTGACACTACTGGAGTTATTGAAGATTCTGGTAACATATTGTCTAATGTAAACTACTGTGAAATAGATTACTTTGCATTTGGACCAGAAACACCAGGTGGTAATGCCTCTGCAAATCATTACTTAATAGACATAACTGAAGGACCAGACTTTACGTAAGGAAATTAAATGGTTAGCGATATATTAAAATTAACAGGCAAATTAAAAGTAGAAAAATATGATCAAGATAATAACTTGGTTGATTCAAGAGAGATTCCAAACTTAGTTGTTTCAGCTGGTAAGGCTCATATAGCAAAGAGAATAACATCCAATGGAGGTGACGCTGCTAGTGTTGTTATGTCTCATATGTCTATTGGAGGTGCAGCTACTTCACCAGTTGCAGGTGATACAGTTTTAGGTTCAGAAATGGGAAGAGTATCTTTAGCTTCAACATCTGTTGCTTCTAATGCTATAACATATGGAGCTACATTCCCAGGAGGAACTGCTACTGGAACTATTAAAGAAGCAGGTATATTTAATAGTGCAGGTTCAAATTCAGGAACCTTATTGTGTAGAACTACTTTTGCTGATATTAACAAAGGTGCTTCAGACGCAGTAGTTATTACATGGAATGTATCAGTAGCTTAATATGTCATTTTTACTTAAAGACGTTGCTCATAGATCTTTAGCAGATTCAGTTTTAAATGAACTTTTAACAAAAAGATCAACTTTCTATTTCTATATTGGAAAGGTACTTTCGTGGCCGGATCCTCAGAATCCTCCTGATGTAGAAAATTCTTCATTTTATGAATCAGATGTAAGAAATCGTGTAGTAAATATTAAAAGAATAGAACAATCTGATGCATCACTTGTTGTTACAAGAAAAGATTGGTCAACAGGAAGAGTCTATGATCAATTTGCAGATTATTATACAAGTAATCCTGCACCAAGTGGTGCAACAAGTTTAAGAAATGCTGATTTTTATGTAATGACAAGTGAATTTAAAGTATACAAATGTTTATATAATGCAGATGGAGGTTTATCAACTATAGAGCCTTCAACTACTGATTTAGCTCCTATACAACTTGATGATGGTTATATATGGAAATATATGTATACTGTTCCATTATCTTTGAGAAGTAGATTTTTGACTTCTGATTTTATGCCAGTAACAAAATCAGTACAAAATTCATTTTATTCTGATGGACAAATTGATAAAGTTACTATTACTTCAAAAGGTTCAGGATATAGTGGTAATGCTAAAGTAAGATTAACATTTGATGCTCCAGGAAATATTACGTTTGGTTTCAAAGGATCACCTGGTGCAGATGGAAATGTAACACCTAATATTACACCTTCTATTAGTTTAGCTGGCTCATTTGAAAAAATAATTATTACTAACACTGGAAACAATATTAGAGCAGCTAATATAGCTATTCTTGACATTGACAATGATGGAAGTAATAAATTTGCAAATGTTAAAGTTGGTAATACATTATTTACAGCTACAGGTAATGCTATATTATTACCAGTTTTACAAGATGGTAAAATGGAAGATGTATTAATAGCAGATCCAGGTCAAAATTATTCTTCTAACATACAAACAACTATAGTAATTAATGGTGATGGAGGAAATGCAAAGTTAACGCCATTTATTAATGATGTTGGTGAAGTAGAAGATATTATTATTAATGATAGAGGAGAAGGATTTACATTTGTTGATTTAAATATTGTAGGAGCAAATGCACAAGCAGCAGTTGCAAATGTAGACTTATCAACTGGTGATTTAGATACATTACAAAGTACTGTTGAATTATCTGCTATTGATGGTGGACTTCATAATTTTATAATTAACAATCCTGGTGCAGGATATGCTAACTTAGCAAATTTAACGCTTTCAGTATCAGGAGATGGTACAGGTTTTACAGGTAATGTAAATTTAAATACAACAAATAATACAATAGCTAACATTTCAGTTACTAATCCAGGAACAGGATTTACATTTGCTAATGTGCAAGTAACTGGAGGTGGAGGAACAGGAGCTAATATTTCTGCTGTTATATCTCCTCCAAACGGTCATGGATTTGATGCACCTACGGAACTTTTTGCTGAAACAGTAATTATGTTTTCTACTATAAATAATGAAAATATTCAAGGTATAGATGTAAACAATGATTTCAGACAATTTGGAATCATTAAAGATATTGAGCAGTTTGGAAATAAAAAAGCATTCGCAAATTCATTAGGAACACCAACTTTTTTAGTTACATTAGATACAGTTACGGATGACACTGGAAATGTAGTAGCGAATGATACTGTTCTTGAATTAAAGAATACAGATAGACAATTTGAAGTTGTACAAACAGTTAGTTCAGATAAACAATTTTTATTAACAAGTCTTAATAATCACACGTTAGCTGTAAGTGATGTATTGACAGATCCAAGCACAGCTTCTGACTTTTCTGTTCAAGTAGTTAATGCTACACCCGACATAAATAAGTTTAGTGGAGATTTGTTATTTATTGATAATAGAACTTCAGTTAGTTTTACAGACGAGCAGTTAGTTACTCTAAGAACAATTTTAAAGTTATAAAATATGCCTACAGTTTTTCCTACCTCGCCACATTTCGACGATTTTGACGAATCTAAAGAGTTTGTAAGAATCTTATTTAGACCTGGCCGTGCAGTTCAGGCTAGAGAGATGACACAGCTTCAAACTATAATTCAAGCTCAAATTGAAAGATTTGGAAAAGGAATTTATAAAGATGGATCTTTTGTATCTCCTCCTAGTGAAACATTTGATTCTTTTTTATCTTTTGTAAAATTACAAGACAGTTTTAGTGGAACTGATGCAGATGATGTTGTTGCTGGTTTTGTTGGACAAACAATAGTAGGTCAAACTTCAGGTGTAAGAGCAGTAGTTATAAATTCTGCTGTATCAACTGCAGCAGGAGATCCACCTTCATTATTTGTAAAGTATACTGATGGTGGTACTAACAAACAAGAAACATTTACTGATAATGAACAATTACAAAATGAAGCAGGTACTACTACAGTACAAGCCATAGCTTCAAATGCTACTGGTTTTGGAACATCATTTTCAATTGGTACAAGTACTATTTTTGCTAAAGGAAACTTTTTATTCGTTCCACAACAAACTCATATAGTTGAAAAGTATGCAAATGTACAAAACAAAATTATAGGTTTAAGTGTTACAGAAACAGTTATAGATTCGGATACAGACCAAACATTACTTGATCCTGCTACTGGAACATTCAATTTCTTTGCTCCAGGTGCTGATAGATATAAAGCTAACTTAATATTAGCTAGTAGAGATTTAGAATTTATAGCAAACACAGATCCAAACTTTATTGAAGTAGTAAGAGTCGAAGAAGGTCAAATAATATCTAAAAACATTGATCCAAGGTTAAGTGTACTTGGTGACACATTGGCTAGAAGAACTTTTGAAGAATCTGGTAATTATATTGTTGAACCATTTGGTTTAGAATTAAGAGAACATTTAAAACCAGATCCTATTTCTCAAGGTTTTACTAACACATATGCAAATATTGCAAGAGTAAGTAATGATGGAATTTTTCCTAAAGCAAATGGTGGCGATAATGCATTATTTGTTTCAGTTATTACTCCTGGTCAAGCGTACATAAAAGGTTATGAAGTTGATGATACACCAACTAGATTTTTAACTGTATCTAAAGCAAGAGACTTTGCAAATGTTGTTACAGGAGTTATACCAAGTAAAACTTCAAGTTTTGTTAACATTACATCTGCTAATTCCATACCAGATTTTGCAACAGTAGAATCATTATCATTAAGAAACAAATATAAAACAAGTAATGCTGGACAAAATGGTGAGATAGTTGGAACTGCAAAAGCAAGAGGTATAGAGTATATAACAGGAAACATTGCATTTGCAAGAGGTGGTGCAGTAGGTACAGATGGAAGACTAGCAACATTTAAACTTCATTTGTTTGATATACAAATGAATCCTGGAAAAACTTTTGAAAGAGATGTTAAACATTTAACAGGTGATCTTTTTGAATTTGCTGCTAATATTGTTCCTACAGTTACTAATATAACTGGAGCAGTAACTTTTAATAATGCATCAACAACAGTAAGAGGAAGTGGAACCAAATTTGGTTCTGAGTTAAAAGTTGGAGATATGCTTTCAGTGTCAAATTCAACTACAACTGTAAGATTAGAAGTAGCAACTATAGTTGATGATGTTACTTTAACTTCCACTGCTCCTACAACAATGAATCTTCAGCTTGGAGGATTCTTCACTTATGCAACTGCAGGATTAAATACAGCTAATATTGGTGATTCAGATAAAGATATACTAATAACTAAACTACCTCGTGATGTAGTAAAAGCTGTTGATCCAGATAATATTAACACAACATATACAGTTAAAAGACAAGAAACAAGAACATTATCTAGTGGAGCTGTAACTATTACAGCTGGATCTAACGAAACATTCTCACCATTTAATGCAGGCAATTATCAAGCTATAATAGTTACTGGACCAAGAAAAGGTGAATTCATAGAAATAGCTTCTGGTGATGTTACAATTAATGGAACTTCAACAGAGATAACATTTGATTTCAGTGGAACCCCTGGTGAAAACTTAACTAGCGAAGCAGTTGAATTTATACTAACAGTTAATAAAAGAACATCTGCTGCACTTAGAAAAACAAAAACTTTAGTTGAAAATTCAACACTAACTATAACAGAAAATGTAAAAGCACAAGCTGCTATTATCAAATTAGGTAAAGCAGATGGATTTAGATTAAAATCAGTTCACATGGCAAACATAGATACAAAGTTTGGTATGACTTATACAACTGATAGACAAGCAAATATAACTTCTAGATATACATTTGATACAGGTCAAAAGGCTACATTTTATGATTTAGCAAAAGTAAAATTAAAGCCAGGAGCAGCTAAGCCTTCAAGACCAATTAGAATTACTTTTGATCACTTTACACACGGATCTGGTGATTTCTTTTCTGTAGGATCATATCCAGATTATGAAGACATACCAGAAGTAGAATTTAATGGTGAAAGATTTAAACTAAGAGATTGTTTAGACTTTAGACCAAGAATTAATGATGCAGGTACTGGATTTAGTGGTACAGGTGCATCAACTACAGAATTTTTTGATCAAGATGTAAACTTTGTATCAAACTTCCAATTTTATCTTCCAAAGATTGATTCAATAGGTTTAGATGAAAATGGTAACTTCTTTACAGTTAATGGAAGAAGTGAACTTAATCCAAGAGAACCTAACTTTCCTGCTGAATTATTAAAATTATTTGTATTACAACAAAAACCTTATGTGTTTGATATTAATTCAGATATAGAAGTTAAAAGAGTAGAAAATAAACGATTTACCATGAAAGATATTGGTAAAATAGAAAACAGAGTTAAAACATTAGAATTTTATACTACTTTGAATCTTCTTGAGAGAGATGCACAGCAAGAACAAATACAAGATAGTTTAGGTTTTGAAAGATTCAAGAATGGATTTGTTGTAGATTCATTTACAGGTCATGGTGTTGGTGATTCGTTAGACAATCCTGATTATGCAGCATCAGTTAACTTTACAAAAAAAGAAGCATCACCTCTTATTAAAAGTAATTTTTTAAATTTAAGAGAAAAGTCAATTACAACTGCACAAAGAACTGGTAACAATTATACAGTTAGTGGATCTGTGGCTTCATTACCGTTTACTGATACTATTTTAGTAAGAAATCCATTTTCAAGTAAAACACAAAACTTAAACCCATTTAACATTAATATGTTCCAAGGTTTAATGAAATTATCACCTCCTGGAGACTTGTGGTTTGATGACAGAAGAGTTCCTCAAGTAGAAGTTGATAGAACTGGAACATTTGATTCATTAGTTTCACAATCATTGATAAAAAGAGATGGTAGAAATGTGTTTGGTTCAATAAATGATATTGAACAATTTAGAAATGGTATACCACAAAACACAGATGAACTTCCTGAAAATCTTAGAGGTCTATCTGATTTACTTGGAAGTATATCACCTGCTACAAGTTCAGTTCAGCTTCAAGGTAATGAAGTAGTTAAAAATATGACAGTTGTACCAAAAATGAGAGACGTTAGTATAAATGTTCAAGTTGATGGTTTGAGACCTAATACTAGAGTTTATGGTTTCTTTGATAACCAACCAGTTACTGCTTTCATGAGTTTAGTAACACCTGAAGTTAAAGTTCTACAAAATGCATTAGCTGCTAATATATCTTCTGGTGCTGCTATTACTGATACAAGAATAACAAGAAGAAACTTAGCTAATGCAATGGCTAACACTTCAATACAATTAACCACTGATAATACTGGTTCTATTGAAGTTAATTTTCAATACAATTCAGAAACTATGAATCTTAATACAGGTAAAAAATTATTAAGATTATCTAATTCACCAATTAATGATATAGAATCAGAGGCTGCTTTTGCAGAACAAGTATTTGTTAGTGATGGAGTTATAAGAGAAATCTCAAATGAGGTATTAAGACCACCTCCACCTCCACCACCACCTCCAATACCTACTGTTAAAGATCCACAGATTGATGACGATAGAAGTCAACCTTCTATACTACTTCAGATGTATTCTGATATTAGAGGATCTTCTCCTACTGTAAGAGATTCTGAGATTGCATATTGGGAAGAGCATTTCCCAGGAATCAGTACAGCTACAAATGCAGCTGATGTTCCTAATGTTGAAGCATGTTTTGCTTCGTTTTCTCAAGGAGCTACAACGCATGGTGAACAAGGAAAAGAGACACAGGGTGGTGTAGCTGATCAGTTTGGAGATGCTTCTGCGGCAGGTTATTATACACAAGAAGAAGCTCAGGAAGAATTAACTGA
>MDTB01010800.1_pt1 | contig 11703 bp, 11 predicted proteins | sample 811161 | NCBI WGS metagenome assembly MDTB01 (sample SAMN05326650, study PRJNA326480) | marine metagenome | isolation source: seawater | place: Mediterranean Sea | collected 2009
AGTCTTTGAAGAAACTATGCGTGACGAATTTGCTAAAGGAACAGTCCCAGCATTTATTCACCTCTATATTGGTCAAGAGGCTATTGCATCAGGAATATGTGTTGAGTTAAATGATAATGATACAATAGCAAGTACTCACAGAGGCCACGGCCATTGCTTAGCAAAGAATTCAAATCTTGAAAGAATGACTATGGAAATTTTTTGCAGAGCTGATGGATTATGTGAAGGCAAAGGAGGCTCAATGCACATTGCAGATCTATCTGTAGGTATGCTTGGTGCAAATGCAATTGTTGGTGCTAATGCCCCTATAGCTGTTGGGGCAGCTCTAAGGCAAAGAGTTATGGGCGAAAACTTAGTATCTGCAGCATTTATTGGTGATGGGGCTTCCAATCAAGGAGCTGTTTTTGAGGCTATGAATTTAGCTAGTGTTTTAAAACTCCCGGTTTTATTCGTATTTGAGAATAATGGTTATGCTGAATTTACAGGTGTAGATTATCATTGTGGTGGAGGAGATATTGCAGGCAGAGCTGAGGGCTTTGGAATGCCCTCATATAAACTAGATGGCTCAGACTTCTTTGCAGTACAAGAAGCTGCCGCTGAAGCAGTTGAAAGAGCAAGGAAAGGCGAAGGCCCAAGTGCTATAGAGTGCTATGCTAAAAGATGGTATGGTCATTTTGAAGGAGATCCTCAACATTATAGAACAAAAGAAGAGTTAGAAACAATTCGGAAAGATAATGATCCATTAATAATTTTTAGGCAAAAGGTTGAAGAAGCAGGTTTGATTGAGGGTAGTGAATTGGATCTAATTGATAATGATTTAACTTCTCAGGTTACTAATGCGGTAGAAAAAGCAAAAAATAGCCCTCTTCCAAATGTAGAAGAATTAACGACCAATGTTTATGAAAAAGGGAGCTATTAATGACTATTAAAACCTACAGGGAAGCTATAATCGAAGCTATGATCCTTGAAATGAAGCGTGATGAAAAGGTATTTGTCATTGGTGAGGATATTTCAGGTGGAAGGGGTTGTGAAGATTTTGAAGGCGAAGCAGCTGGAGGGCCTATGGGTTTAACCCAGGGTCTTTGGGATGAGTTCGGTGCTAAAAGAGTTATAGATACTCCAATAAGTGAAACAGCAATTATGGGCGCCGCCGCAGGGGCTGCTCTATCTGGCCTAAGGCCAATTGCAGAGTTAATGTTTTCAGATTTTTTTGGCGTTTGCTTTGATCAAATTTATAATCAGGCAGCAAAATTTCGATTTATGTATGGAGATCAAGGTGCTACCCCTCTTGTGATAAGGACTATGATTGGAGCTGGAATTGGTTGTGGACCTCAACACTCTCAATCGCCTTATTCAATCTTTGCTAATATTCCTGGTCTCAAGGTTGTTACTCCTTCAAATCCATATGATGCCAAAGGTTTATTAATCTCCTCAATAAGAGACAATGATCCAGTAATTTTTTGCGAACACAAAGCTCTGTTAGGTATGGATGGTGAGGTACCTGATGAGTCTTATGAAGTCCCCTTGGGGAGAGGAAAAATTTTAAAAGAGGGTAATGATATAACAATAGTTGCTATCGGGCAGATGGTTGGGGTTGTTCAGAACTGCATTAAAAGTCTGGAACAAAAAGGTATTTCAGTAGAGATTATTGACCCAAGATCATTATCACCTTTTGATGATGAAATGGTTTATGACAGTGTAGAGAAGACTGGACGACTCCTTGTTCTAGATGAGTCAAATCCTGTTTGTTCATTTGGTTCTTGGATAACGAGTATGGTTTCTGAAGAGGTTTTTTCATCCTTAAAAGCACCTACCAAGGTTTTAACGCCTCCGCATTGCCCAGTTCCAGCTGCACCAAATTTGGAAGCAGCATACTTACCAGATATAGAAACAATTATCAGCGCTTCGGAAAACTTGAAAAACTATAGTTAATTTTTAATTTCAAAGCTTAGCAAAATATTTCCTGGCATATTACCTCCGTATTGATATCCAGAGTTAATATAGAGATTATTACCGCTAATTACTGGCCCTAAACCCTCAATGGTTCCGCCGTATGCCTTTATATTTGAAAATTCAGAAAAATCCCTATTTGTATTAAATTCCCAAAGTAGATTGCCTTTTTTGCTATCAAGTATATACAGCCATCCGTCCATACCAGCGCCTATAATAATATCGTTAGTTGACGATAGTGCTGCGGAAATACCTCGATCACAAGAACTTAGTCCGTTGCATCTATCTTTTGGTTCAAATCGCCAATTAATATCACCATTAATAGCATTTAAAGAGTAAATACCTGGTGTAGCTGGCCCAGGAAACTTATTAATGTAATTCTTATCTGCTATTGGAGCATAGATGTTATCACTGTCTATTGTCATACCCCAATGAATACCTCCAGCAAAACCACCCCTTCCTATTTTTCTTGACCATAAAAGTTTACCTTCTTGATCTGGATCTAATGCATATACGTGCCCTGATTTTCTACCCCCAAAAAGAATATTTCTACCTTCGCTTGTTTTCATTAGAATTGTTGAAGCGCCAAAATCCCAATCAGGACCATCTTCTTTTGGACAACCTGATTTAGGAGAAATAAAGCAACCCATATTCCATGCATCACCAGTTTGTGCTTGAAATGACCAAACAATTCCACCTTTGGATTTATCTATTGCGAGTATTGCATCACTTGTATCTGCAGCTGGCGAAGTATATGACTCACCAGTACCTACATATACAAGACCTCTCTCATCATCTATCGTTGGAGAATTCCAAACCGGTACACCAGATGGTGCTAAAATTTTCCTACCAGATTCATTGTAATCTCCAAGATGCTTCGCAGGAACTGGAATTGAGTATGTTGTCCATAGTTCTTCTCCAGTAATGGCATCTAATGCCATAACCCCACCCCTGAATGTACAACATTCATAATCTGGATTTGCGCCATCAGCCCATTCTCTTGAGGATAAAGGCACATATATTACCTCATCATATACTCTCACTGATCCAGTTAATATAACTCTTGGATGATATCTTAGTGATTTTGTCCAAATATTTTCACCTGTTAAGGCATCATATTTATAGACATTTCCTTCATAGTCCCCTGCATAAATAAAATGCTTATTATTTATTTTTTCTATTACTGGTGCGGATCTAATTTCCCCTTGTGCCTTTGTCATCCATCGAACACATCCTGTTTCTCTATCAAGGGCATATAGGTTTGAATTTTGACCACCAATATATATTACATTTCCAGAAACGGAGGGTTGTGATCTCGATCTAGTTGCACCAGGAAAAGCAAAAACCCATTTTAATTTCATAGTTTTAGCGTTTTTACTATTTATTTCCGAATTAGCTCTGCGTGTATTATGTCTATCATAACCCCATTGAGAATATGAATTTTTATCATTAAATTTGATTTTAGATTTAATTATTTCATTGCTGCAAAAATTAGGATTTGGGATATTTGTTGATATGCTTCCTCCAGAGATAAATTCTGCAAGTTTAATTTTTTCATTTTTACTAAGATGAGATGCTTGTGATGACATTACACCATTTAAAGTTTCTAGAATATAATCAGCTGACATTGCTGAAAAAGTTGTGGCATGAGGTGCTCTGGGTACACCCCCACTATGGCAACTTATGCATGACTCATTAAATATTTTGGCTGACTTTTTATCTGAAGCCCCGGCAAATAAATCAGCGTTTTGTAATTCCTCATCAGGAGATGTACTTGCCAATAAATTAATATTTAAAAAAAATATTGATATGAATAATATATAAATTTTTTTCATTTTTTTCCTATTTAGATATTCCAGCAAGTAAATTATTAACAAGCTCGGAAGACACTTTTCCAATATTAACACTTTTTTTTGCTAGAACTTTTCTGATACCAATGTGCTCAAGCCCACCTAAGAATTGATCTCTAAAAATATCAAAGTTTACTGAATTATCTATTTCATTATTAGATACACCTCTGACAAAAATTTTTTTAACTAAGTTAGAGTATCTTCTATTCATTTCATGAATTGGTGAACCAATATAATTATCCCACCTTAGGTCTCTAAACCAAATAATATGTAATTTTGGTGTACTTTTCATTCCCTCTAGATATCTAATTGCTATGAAAAGTAAACTTGAATGCAGATCAGAAATATCTTTAATATCTGTCTCCATTTTTTTCACAAATGGTTCAGCCCAATCAATATAGACCTGATTAAGAAGATCATTTTTATCATTAAAATATTTATATAAAGTTGCTTCAGATACGCCTGCTGCTTTAGATATTTTCATCATTGATAAACCTTTGATCCCTTTTTTTTCAAGGATTTTTTTTGCAGCTTGAATAATTTCTAAAGGCCTTGCGTCTTTTCTTCTCTTCCAAGAACTGTGTTGCGAACTATTAATATTAACAACTTTATTCTTTGAATTAATATTATTCATATTTTTATCTGCTTTTTAATAGTTTATTTAAATTAATATTCATATAATTTTATATTATACTTTAATTAAAAGGTAAATTCAGATTGATCGATACAGCTAATATTAGTGAAAAATGGAAGTATTTAACTAATAATTCAAAAAGTTTATCGCTGAATGATTTTTTTGATTTAGATTTTCCTGGTGGAAATTTTTATATTGATAAAGAATCAAATTTCTTAGTTAATAAGTCCACTGGAAAAAAAGTAGATAAAGAAGATTTAAATAACACTATCTTAGCCCACCCTATATACTTTATGATAATCACACTTAGAGGCTCGGGGGCGTCAATTCAAGATATCTTTAATTTGTTAAATTATGATACAAAAAATGGACCTTTGCTTGGACAATGCAATATGTCATTTAATTATCAATTAAAAGTTGATTATAAATATAATGTAAGAGGAAAAATTAATTCTCTAATAGAGAAGAAAAGTCAAAAATTAGGTAAAATTAAAATACTAGATTTTTCATTATCACTTTATGATGATCTTTCATTAAAAATTGGCGATGTTAATTATGTATGGATACTTCCTTTAGGTAAGAAAAATGAAATATAAAAAGGGGGATAGTTTAGAAAACTGGAACTTTACAGTTATTCAAGAGAATATGAATCTATGGGCAGAAATTCTTGATGATCCGAATCCAATCCATTTAGATGAAAATTCTGTCAAATTACTAGGATTAGGAGAAAAAACTATTAATCAAGGACATGCAAATATCGCTTATATAATAAATGCTATAAATTATAACTTTCCTGAATCAGAAATAATTAAACTAAACAATAAAATGACAGATTCAATTGTTGAAGGAGATAAAATTACTGTCTCTGGACAAATAGACAATATTGTTGAAGAAAATAAAAAATTAATTATTACGTGCCAATTACAATTGAATGTTGGACAAGAAAAGGTATCTGTATTTTCTGAAGCAGATATTTTAATTAAAGTTTAATAAACATTTCTTAATTTTAACCACCAATCTTGAACCTCTGCAGCATGACTTTCTCCATACTCTTTAGCTAAATCTGAAGCATCTTCAGGGATAGTCTCCATTTTTGTTACACCAACTGGTGCAGCATCATCAATTGGGTCAAGCCACTCAAGATCTATACTCTCTATCACCCCATCATATTGCGCACCAGCTTCTTCATGATGGCCACTTATTTGATGTTTTAATAAAAAATCTAAGTAGGTTGGATAAACGAGTAGTGTGTAATATGAGTTTTTTTCTCTTCCACGGTAATATTCATATCTAATTATACAATCTTCTTTCGCGTGTGATTGCTTATAGAGTTCTTTTGACAATTCTTCGAATTTTTGCTCTTTTCCTTCAACAATTTTTATATGTGCTAATAATGACGACATTTTTATCTCCTTTAAATCATTTATATAGTTTTCTGTATTTTTCGCTATCTGTCCGAAGACTTGTCCCTATAAATAGTTTTCCAAGATCACCAGCCTTTACTTCAGTTTTAACAGAAAAACTGGCATCTAAAATATAGAGCCTTCTGCTAATCTTCCACCCTTCTGATGTTTGCGTAAATTCATCATGATATCTTCCACAATAAATATTAACTTCCTTAATAATACCGTCGATTACTTCTCCACCAGCTGTAAAACCATAACTTTCTACTTCTGCTTTTTTATCATTTATTTCAATTGCAACATTACTTGATGAATGCCATGTATGACCTCCTTCTTCAACCTCCATGACAGCAGGAATAAAACCTTTTGCATCACCGGCATAAAAACCGTAATCTATAAAACCATCCTCTAAAAAGCATGTTTTTAAAAGATCCTCATCCATCCAATCTAATGCTCTACAATACCTTGTCAAACAATCATTAATTTCTTGAACTGCCTCAATCTTTTTAAGTCTTTCTTCAATATTTTCCATAATAATCCTTTAAAGTTCTATTTAAAATAAATGAATAGTCTCTCTTAATATCATAATCGTTAGGGGAACCCAGCTCAAAATAAATAATGAAAATCTTATCCATACAAGATTTAGTGTAGCCTGTAAAATTGAGTGTATTATTCGAATAATTACATAAAACCAAGCACAGTAAAGGTGAATAATATCTGTATGTTCAAGCCCCCAAATAACAAAAGAAATTGCATAGAAAATAGTAGGTTGCTCAAATAAGTGGTTATAATTATCGGCAACTCTTTCTACTTTACTAGGAAAAATTCCACCTATTGCTGAGGGGTGTGATAATTTTTGAACATCTACACCGTCTTCTTCTAGCTTTTTTGCAGCCGGTAAGCGAGTTGCATACATCCATATCATCATAAAAAAGGATAATAGGCACATTATAATTATTGGCTGAAATATTAGATTATTCATTGGACTCTCCATCGATAAATATTTGCAACAAACACATCTTTTTGCAATAATTAATTTATATTTTAATTTAGTTTGATGGGAGAAAAAAATGCCAATTAATGGGATGCATCATGCTGCAATATCAACACCAAATATTGAACGTTTAATGAATTTTTATAAAGAAAATTTCAATTGCAAAGATATTGATAGCAGAAGTCAATGGGAAAAAGGTGCTAATGAAATTGACCAAGTTTTAGGTTTAAAGGGGAGTTCTGCAAAACAAGGATTTTTAAGTTGCGGAAATGTTATGATTGAATTTTTTGAATATTCATCTCCTAAACCTAAACCTATAGAGGAAAATAGACCGGTTAATAACCATGGTCATACTCATGTTTGTTTTGATGTTACAAATATTGAGGAGGTTTATAACGATTTAGTATCAAAAGGAGTAAGATTTCACTGTCCTCCTCAAGATTTTGGATCAGTAATAGCAACTTATGGAAGAGATATAGATGGAAATGTTTTTGAGATTCAAGAAATTATTTCATCAAATCATCCAGCAAAGGTTTTTTGAAAAAATTATTTATTATGAAAATATTTAGAGTTTTAATTTTGAAAGGTTTTATTTTATGAAAACAATAGCAATTTTTGGAGGAAGTGGGGGATTAGGCTTAGCATCGGCTAAAAGTTTAGCAAAAGAATATAAATTAGTTATAGGATTTAATAATAGTAAAGATAAAGCAGACAACATCTGCAAGGATTTAAATAATAATGGTTATTCCGCAAGAGCTATAGAAGTTAATGTCGATAACATTGACTCAGTTAAATCCTTTCTTAAAATATCAAATTCAGAAAATGATCTAAAAGGGGTTATTAATGCTGTAGGACCTCCAATTCCCCTAAAGCCTTTATGTGATATTACAGAAGATGAATTTAAGTCAATTCTATCAGTCGATGTTTTTGGTGCTTTTAATGTTTTAAAGGAGTCATTCTTAATCTTAAGTAAGTTGGGCGGTGGTTCAATTGTTCAATTTTTAACTACTGCTGTTTTAAAGACGCTAGAAAATGATGGCATGTCAGGAATTCCAAAAACAGCTGTAATGGGAATTGTTCGTCAGCTTGCAAGAGAAGTTAAGGATACCAATGTGAGGATTAATGCGGTTGCCCCAGGGGTAATTGATGCAGGTATAGTCCATTCTTCTTTTACTGCCGATAAAACTGCGCAGGAGGTTATTGAAATGTGTCTTGATAGAACACCTATGCCTAGAATGGGAAAACCAAATGAAGTATCTGAATTAGTAAAATTTTTACTTGATGATAATGCTGGTTATATTAATGGTCAAATAATTGGGGTTGATGGAGGTTATAGTGCCTAAAATAAATGAAGATTACCTTTTTTATCTTTTGCAAACTATTTATTTCGATAATATCGATAATGCTAATGCAGACAATGCTGTAAAAGCTATGCACGATTCTGTACAATGGATTCATACCCAAGTTTGGGAACATGATGGTCATAGTAGTGATTTTATAGATAATTTGAATGGGCTTAAAGCTGTTAACGAATTTCTTACCGAGCGCGTAAAAGAGATGCAGGTTGAGGGGATTAAGCATAAAGTCAATAAAGTATTAACCGATGGAGTTTCTGGATCTTTTCAAGCAGACGTAATTGGTAAAGATGGGGTTAAAAAACCTTTTTTTGGTTGGGTAGAAATCAAAGACAAAAAAATAATATCATATAGAGTTATGCCTGGTTAAAGCTCCTAATTACCAAAAACTTTTTCGCCTAAATCTAAGTTCTTTAGTTTAAATTTCTGAACTTTAGTTGATGACATTGGCCACTCATTAACAAACACTATATATCTGGGAATTTTAAAATTAGATATCTGCCCTTTGCAAAAATCTATTAACTCTTCTTTAGATATTTCTTCACCTGGTTTTTTTTCGATAAATACTGCAGGTACTTCACCTAAATGATCATCATCAATACCGATAACCTGACTAATTAAGATTTTATTATGACTATCGAAATATGCTTCAATTTCTAGGGCTGCAACATTTTCTCCACCAACCTTTAGCATATCTTTTATTCTTCCGTGGTAACGAATGTAACCATCATTTGTTAATGATCCAATATCCCCTGTTGAGAACCACCCATCATTTGATAAGGCTTTTTTTGTAGCTTCATTATCATTCAGATATCCTGAAAAAACATGCGGTCCTTTAATTTCAATAAGACCTTTATTTTCATTACTTAAAACTTTATTAGTTTCAGGATCAAGTATCCTGATTTCCACTTCTGGCCATGGCTTTCCACATGTAGTTAGTCTATGTTCAAGAGAGTCATCTGGTGAGCCAAAAGAGGTCACTCCTCCAACCTCTGTTAGACCATATGCTGAAACTTGAGAAGCTTGAGGAACTTTGTCTTGAAAAGATCTTAAAGTCTCAATTGGAGCAACATTATTTATAATTCTTAATTTCTTAAGGTTTTCAGGAGTAAAATCTTTATGATTTGATAAAGCAACCATTACAGCTGGAAAGGCAGGAAAGGCTATTGAAACATTCTTATCGATCAGAACTTTAATTGCATCATCTGGATTAAAATGTATTGTAGAGAGAAAAGTAGACTTTGAAATTGAACATCCAATAAAAGGTAATATTGAAGACATGTGAAACATAGGGAGAGGGTCCCAAAAGACATCATTTTCATCCATTTTCCATCTATCAACCATTGACTTTGCTACATGCAGAACATTTTTATGACTTAGTGGGCATCCTTTTGGATTCGATGTTGTTCCAGAAGTATACATTATGAATGCTGGATCATCACCTGATCCAACTGCTTCTATGTTTAATTCATTTTCTATATTAATTGACTCAAATTCATTAAAACTTTTAAATCTAATATCTTTTGTGCCTCCTAATATATAAACATCCATCAACTCCTTTGGTTGACCTTCGTCAGAATCATAAACAGAACTAATAATTTCTGAAAAATTTGTAACTTCATCTGACTGAGAGCTTGTAAATAAAACTCTGCATTTACTATCATGAAGCACATAGTTTAACTCTTTCGCTTTATATCTTGCATTAATATTTACAGGAACAAAGCCAGCATACATGGCTGCATACATTAGTAACAGATATTCTATTGAGTTGAATAAAAGTATACCAATTTCATCACCTTTATTAAGGTTTAATGTTTGTAGCTTTTTTGCATATTCAGTAACAAGATTTGAAAATTCATCAAAATTTAAACTTGAATTATCAACAGTTAAACATTCCTTTTTACCTATTTCTTTAGGAAATCTAACAGCAAAATCAGCAATATTATTCATATTTTTTTCATTCATTTAATTAATCGCTTATTTTTATTTATAATTTTACAAAATAAATAAAGTATAATTTATAGATTAAACTATGTTTGTTTGCTATTAAAAAGCTACCTAATTTTATATTCAAAAGTCGGGGAAAGATATGATTAATATTGGATTGGTTACAGCAAAACAGGCAAAGCTTAGGCCAAATGCATGGGCTGTTTATGATCAAACATCAAATAAAAGAATTACCTTTTCTGAGCTTGATGATTTAGTAAAAAAAATTGCTAATGGTCTTTTAGGGCTTGGACTTAAAAAAGGTGATAGGGTTTCTATACTTTCTCAAAATACTATTGAATTTCTGGCACTTTTTTTTGCATGCGGAAGAGTTGGGTTAGTTGCTCATGCTTTAAACTGGCGATTAGGTTCTGACGAATTATCACAAATTATAGAAAATGGACAACCCAAGGTTATAATTACACAGGGTCAATTTTCAAAAACTACTCAAGATCTTCAAAAAAAAATAAATTTTATTGATCATTGGCTTGAGTATGGTTCCGATAGCAATTCTTCTTTTGAAATTTTAATTGATAAAGCATCATCTAATGAGCCAATAGTACCTTCGAGTATTGGGGATGAAGATCCCTTCTTTATTCTTTACACTGGAGGAACTACTGGTATATCAAAAGGAGCTCTGCATACTCATAAATCTGCATATTTTGGAATGTTAAACCAAACAGTTGCTGAAAGAATAGTTCCTTCAGATGTATATATGTTAACTGGCCAAATGTTTCATATACCTGTTTTGTTGGCAATGAATTACACCTCTCACGGTTGTCCAATTGTTTTAATGAACTTTGATGCAGAGCTTGCTTTAAATTTAATTCAAGAAGAAAAGGTTTCTGGATTTCTTGGTATCACAACAATGCTTAATTGGATGTTAGCTGTTGAAGGGTTTGATAATTATGATTTATCTAGTTTACGATGCGTACAATATGGTGGTGGCCCAATGCCTACAAGAGTTATAGAAGAAGTCCTTCAAAAATTACCTGGTGGAATTATTCAGGGTTATGGCCAAACCGAAGGAACTACTATGACCTTTTTATCTCAAGAAGATCATATAAATGCTATTAAAGGTATTAATCCAGAAAGATTAAAATCTTGCGGAAGAGCAGGTTATGTTACTTCAGTTATGGTCGTTGACCCTAATGGTAAACCTGTTCCAAATGATAATAAAACTCCAGGTGAAATAATAGTAAAATCCGATGCAAATATGTCTGGGTATTACCGTCAAAAAGATTTAACTGATAAGTGTATTAAAGATGGTTGGATGTGGACTGGTGATATAGCTACATGGGATGAGGAAGAATATATCTTTATCAAAGATAGAGCTAAGGACATGATTATTTCTGGTGGTGAAAATATTTATTCCGTCCAAGTGGAGGAGGCTGTCTCGCAACATAAAGCTGTCCTTGAGAGTGCGGTTTTTGGTATTCCTGACGATGAGTGGGGTGAATCCGTTATGGCTTATGTAGTTTTAAAGCCTGGAATGAATGCTACTGAAAAAGAGATTATTGATACAGCGAGA
>MDTB01139960.1_pt1 | contig 11703 bp, 17 predicted proteins | sample 811161 | NCBI WGS metagenome assembly MDTB01 (sample SAMN05326650, study PRJNA326480) | marine metagenome | isolation source: seawater | place: Mediterranean Sea | collected 2009
ACATATACCTAGAGGAATGTTGGAATTTTGGCTAGACCCTGAAAGTATTTATTTTAAAGATGGCAAATTAGACATGAATAAAGAAATGGTATTATTTTGTGCAGGTGGATTAAGATCTGCTTTAGCAGCTAAATCCTTACAAGATATGGGATTTAAAAAAGTTTCTCATATTGATGGAGGTTTTGGTGCAATTAAACGAAGTAACTTTAAGATAATATAATTTAGTTATAATACTCGTCTAAAGCGTACTCCAACCTATCTTGACCCCAAAAAATTTTATTATTTACTACAAAAGTAGGAGCTCCAAAAATTTCATCATCATAAGCTTTTTGAGTAATGTTTTTTAATTTATCTTTAATTTTTTCATTTTCTATTTCTTTATAGAAATTTTTTTTATCGACACCACATTTGTTAATTAATTTATTTAAAACTTCTTCATCTTCAATATTAAGATTATTTATCCAATAAGCATCAAACATTATATCTAAATAATTATCTTTAGTTTTAGTATCAATAATTAAAAAACCACGCATAAGTTTTATTGAATTGATTGGAAATTTGGAATTAAAAGTAAATTGAATATTATGCTTTTTAGCAACCATGTTACAATCATTAATCATAAAATTTAATTTAGATTTAATAAAAGCTGGTGGTGTAATACCTTTTAAATTATGAAGCCCGCCTAATAAAATTGGCTTATAATCTATATTAATCTCTCTATTTTTTTGGAGTGTCTTTACTTTTTTATAGGCTAAATATGAATACGGACTAATAAAATCAAAATAAAAATCAATTTTTTTAGTCATACAAATTAATTTTCTTAGCGTAAAATATTCTAATAAACCAATATATTATTATACCAATAGGTCCTATCAGGTAAGTTATAAGCAATGGAATAATCATTATAACTTTGTTAATACTAAATTTTTGAGAGTCTCTGACTATCCATCCACCGCAAAATAAATTTATAGCTAAAAAGTGTATCCAAAACATTATTAAAAAATAATTATTAGAGAATAAGTCTGATAAATCTTTCAATCCCAGGTATAAATTAAAATTTGATAAAAAGTTATAATCATTTTGAAAAATGATATAAAGCATATAGCCATAGACTAAACTTAAGATAAAAATTGGAAAAATAGATATAGTAAATATTTTACAAAGTTGTGAGCTGGGAAAAACAATTAACACAAACCAAAAAGGCAAAACTCCTAGGTTCAACCACAAATAGATCATTTCAATTGTAAAATATGTATAAATTTGTTCGATCATTGTTAAATGTATTATATTACATGATTATATGATTCCTATGAGAAATAGAAAAAAAACATTAGAAGTTACAATAGAGGAAATGAGGAACTTTTCTTTTGCATATATTGAAAAATATGCCCCCTCTAAGCAACAATTAAGAACCTATTTGTTAAAGAAATACCTTAAAGCTTCTGTACCAAATGTTAAAAAAAGAGATATTTCAGATCTTATTGATACTGTCTTGATAGATCTTGAGAAAACTAAGTTTATTAATGATCAATTTTATTCTGAAACAAAAGCAAAAAGTTTAATTCAAAGAGGAAGTTCAATTAATAAAATAAGAAGTTATTTATATTCAAAAGGAGTGGATGATAGTAATATTAAAAATACTATAAATAAAATTCAAGAGAGCAATGAAGATCAAGATTTTTTTTCAGCTATTAAACTTTGCAAAAAAAAAAGAATTGGACCAGCCAGAATAGAAGATAATAGAGCATTATTTTATAAAAAAGATATTTCTTTATTAGCAAGAAATGGATTTAATTTTGAAACTTCAAAAAGAGTTATGGATATAGATAAAAAAGATTATTTAAAAATTATTAATTTACTTTGATTTTTTCTTTTTATCATTTTCAAGAAAAAAATTAATTTTATTTCTTATATAATTTTTTACAAAAATAAAAATTAAAAGACCAAATATTGATACAGAAATAATTATTATTAATATAATTTTTATTTGTTCATCCATTACAATATATTTTTATTTTTAATTATTAAACTTGGATTTTTAAAACTTGTTTTTCCATATAGAATTTCATTTTCTTGAAAATCTGTAACTTTACCACCAGCGTGTTCTAAAATTATATGTCCTGCCGCAATATCCCATTCACAAGCTCTAGGTTCTGCCGCATAGAGATCGAATTCTCCTGTAGCTACAACACAAAATTTTAGAGAACTCTTCATTTTTTGAGTAAATGTAACATTATATTTTTTATGTATATCTAAAATGTCAGATCTTAAACTATTTGAATAACTAACTGCTTTTATATCATTTCGATATATTTTATCCTTATTGAATAAACTTGTTTCTTTATTATTATTTAATTCAAAACTGCAAGTGGGTGAATATGAATAAAATATTCTTCCTTTGTCTGGAGCATTAATTATTCCAAGTACTGGTTTTTTATTTATAATTAAAGCTGCATTTAAAGTAAATTCATCTCTATTATTTATGTAATCATTTGTTCCATCAATTGGATCAATTAGCCAAAAATTTTCTAGATTGTTATTATCTTTATTATCTGAATTTTCCTCCGAAACAATCAAAATATTAGGAGTAAGTTCTTTAATTTTTTTTGTTAATATTTTGTTTACTTCTATATCTCCATTAGTTACAGGTGTGTTGTCAGACTTTATTTCTTTTTTAAGTCCAACTTTTCTTAAATGTAATGCTAAATCACCAGCTTGTTGAAAAGTTTCAATAAATGAAAGAGTTATTTTTTTTTTTTCTTCAAGATTCATTTTTTTAATTTTTCTAAACGAATTAGATTTCCGATAATTACCTTTTTTCCAACATTTTCAAAATTAATAGTTATTTTACCATCAATAATTGATTGAACTTGGCCGATTCCCCAGTCTTTATTGTTTGGATTTGTGACTTTGTCACCTGGTTCAAAATCTAAAATCATTTAATTTACTTATATTAAATATATGAATAAATATCATTAAATATGATTAATTTTAATTCTATTGGAATAAATAAAAATCCAAAAGACACTCTTGTTGTTGTTGCAATGTCTGGTGGTGTAGACTCCTCTACTGTCGCAGCTATGATGAAAAGAGAAGGTTTCAAAGTTATTGGAATAACACTTAAACTTTATGATGATTCAAAACAAGTTTCACAGTCCAAGCAATGTTGTGCTGGTCAAGATATAATGGATGCAAAAAGAGTTGCAGAAAAATTAAAAATTGAACATAAAATATTATATTATCAAAACAAATTTAAAGAAGGTGTTATAAACAATTTTATAGATAGTTATCTTAATGGTGAAACACCAATACCGTGTGTTCAATGTAATCAAACTGTAAAATTTAAGGATTTATTTGAAGTAGCTAAAAAACTTAATGCAGATGCATTAGTTACTGGCCACTATGTAAAAAGTATTACCAACCATAATTCAACCGAAATGTATAGAGGATTAGATTTAAATAGAGATCAAAGTTATTTTTTATTTAATACAACAAAAGAACAATTAAATTTTTTAAGATTTCCATTAGGAGATATGCAAAAATCAGAAACTAGAGATATAGCAAGAAATTTAGATTTAAATGTAGCGGATAAACCAGATAGTCAGGACATATGTTTTGTGCCCAATGGTGATTACTCATCAGTTATCGAAAAATTTAGACCCAGTTCATTTAAAAAAGGAAATATTAAAAATTTAAATGGAGAAGTATTAGGAGTTCATGATGGAATTGTAAATTTTACAATTGGTCAAAGAAAAGGAATTAAAATTTCTAATTCAGAGCCTCTTTATGTAATTGAGATAGATGCTAAAAAAAATGAAGTCACTGTTGGACCAAAAAAAAATTTAATTACAAAAAGGATATGTCTAAAAGATATGAACATTATAACAAATGATAAAAAAGATTTTGAAAATGAATTATTTGTTAAAGTTAGATCAACGGGCAAATTACTAAAAGCCAAAGTTCAATTTAAAGATAAATTTGCCAATGTTGATTTACTTGAAGACGAATATGGTATTTCTCCAGGACAAGCTTGTGTTTTTTATTCAAAAGATGATCTTGGTCATAAAGTTCTAGGTGGAGGGTGGATAACTAAAAACTAAAATTTATTTTTTACTCTTCCACATAAAAAAAGTTAATAAATAAAAACTTATAACCGCAACGAAGTAATCCCATTCCAAGGCATGTTTTAAAAATTTATTACCTGGCATACTAACTATTGGAATACTAATTAATGCTACAATAACCAACAAAGAAACTAATATTAACTTCATTTTTAAGATTTTTGGGTTTATATAATTTAGCAATTTATTTCTAAATGAATAAAAAATAATTACTAAATAAGTTTGTGCAACTATTTCAAAAATTATAAAAGCCAACATTACTACTCTTCTAAATAATTTATATAGATCATTGTCAAATTTTATTCCCAAAAAAATAGAATGAAGTGATAATAAAATTGCAGATCCAATACCAAAAAATAATATTTTATTAAGATGTCTATGATCTTTTTTAAAGAATTGAATCACTTCTTTATTATAAAGCCAATATTTTATTAATAAATAGGAAGTCAAAAACATTGCAGGTTTGAATATTAAATAAGTAGGAAACACCCTTGCGGTTCTACTTATTGAAGCTCCACCATCGATATATGGAATTGTATTTAGTATTACATCTCCTTGATTAGGAAATAATTGATGAAAATTAGTGATTAATATTAAACAAGTATTAATAGCAAAAAAGGGAACTATAAAAATCCATATACTTATGGATTTAATTTTGACTATTTTATCCATTTTCTAGAATTAAGTTATTTTTTTTTATTTTTTTTTCTGGCTCTTCTTTTTTTTGAGCCCATTTTTCTTCGGCCTCTATGTTTTTTTGGATATCCCATAAACTCCTTATATAAAATATTATTGACTTATTTGTGGGATATAGCATTGTCATCCTAACTTATCAATTTGTTTATGACTAAAAATTTTAAGACATTTCTTAAGCACACTGCTAAAGATTATCATAACCAGTCAGTAAACCCGCCAGTGGTGAGAGCTTCAACAATAATTTTTAAATCAATACAAGATATAAGAAAAACCCAAAATAAAGCCAAAAAAGATCCTAGAGGAGGCCATTTTGATTATGGTAGACAAGGAACATCTACAACACATATTTTACAAAAAATATTAACTAAAATTGAAGAGAGTTATCATGTATTTTTAACACCAACAGGATTTGGTTCAGTTTTTTTAGCAATTTTTAGTGTTGTAAGACCAGGAGATGAAATATTGTTATCTGACCCAGTCTATAGCCCAACACGTTTATTTACACAGGAGTTTTTAAAAGACTTTAATATAAAAACAATATTTTATAACCCACATGATTTAAAGACTTTGCAAAAAAATATAAACAAAAAAACAAAATTAATTTTTGTAGAAAACCCTGGTAGTAATTCATTTGAATTTCAAGATTTAGGAAAGATTATTTCAATTGCAAAAAAAAATAAAATTTTAACAGCTATAGATAATACTTGGGCAACACCATATTTTTTTAAACCAATTAAACTAGGTTTTGATATGTCTATTGTTTCAGCTACCAAGTATTATTCAGGACATTCAGACGTTATGGGTGGAAGTTTAGCTGTTAACAAAAAAGTTTTTGATAGGGTTAAAAAAGCAGAGAAAATTACTGGTTTAAGATTAGGACCAGATGATGCGTATCTAATTACTAGAGGTCTTAGAACATTAGACGTAAGATTGGATAGACATCAAGCGAATGCTAAAAGAATCGCAAAATTTTTATCAAAATATAAAAATATAAAACTTTTATATCCATATAAAAAAGACTCATTTAACTTTAGAATGTGGAAAAAATATTATTCTGGCGCATCTGGATTAATGGGTTTAAGAATAAAATCAAAGAATATAAAAAATGTAAGAAAATTCGTTAATTCTTTAAAATTATTTGGTTACGGTTATAGTTGGGGGGGATTTGAAAGTTTGGCTTTACATCAAGAATTTCGAGAAACTGGTAAAAGAAAATTTTTAAATTTAGCCAAAGATGAACATTTAGTAAGACTACATATCGGATTAGAAGACCCTAAAGATTTAATTGAAGATTTAAAAAAATCTCTTAGGTTTATTAAATGAGTTCAGAAAAATTTATAACAAATAAGACTGCACTCGTCACACTTATTGCAGCATGTTTGGTAGTTTTACTTTCTTTAGGAGTAAGACAAGTATTTGGAATGTTTTTTCAAGATTTTAATATTGATCTTGGGATAACAAATACTGAGTTTGGTTTAGCAATTGGTATTCAAATGCTTGGATGGGGCTTATCAGGTCCTATTTTTGGTGCTATAGCAGATAAATATGGTGGACATAAAGCTATAAGTCTTGCCTTTATTTTTTATATAATAGGTATTTATTTTTTAAGAGAAGGCCCTAATACAGGTATTTTTTTTCAGATTAGCCTAGGTGTTTTAATTGGTATTGGCTGTGGAGGAACAGCCATAAGTACTCCAATGGCAATTGTTGGTAAACATTTTCCTTTATCAAATAGAACGATAGCAATGAGTATCGTTACATCAGTTGGTTCTTTTGGTTACTTTGTATCACCAATATTTACATCTTATTCGTTAATAAATAATGGATGGGAGGAAACATTGTATATTTTTATGATTTTATTGATAATTGGTTTTTTAATAGCATTTTTTGTTAGATCACCATCTTCATTTAAATCTACAGAGCAAATAAATGATCAATCAGCCTCAGAAGCATTGAGAGAGGCTTTTCAAAATAAAAGCTATATTCTTTTAGTTTTAGGTTTTTTTGTGTGTGGCTTCCACATAACTTTAGTAGGTACCCATGTACCGACTTATGTTATTGATAGAGGTTTGGAAGGATGGACTGCCGCTATGATTTTGTCGTTAGTGGGTTTTTTTAATATATTTGGTTCATTATTGAGTGGATATTTGTGTACAAAGATCAGTAAAAAGAAAATATTAAGTGTTATTTACCTTTTAAGAGGTGTTTCAATAATTTTGTTTATAACTCTACCAGCTAGCAATATTTCAGCTTTTATTTTTGGTGCTAGTTTTGGAATTTTATGGCTAAGCACTGTTCCAGCAACAATAGGCATTGTTGGTCATATATTTGGTACAAAATATTTAGGATTGTTGTATGGGTTAGTTTTTTTAAGCCATCAAATAGGTTCATTTTTTGGAGCATATTTAGGTGGATTATTTCATGATCTTTATGGTTCATATGACTATGCGTGGTATTTAGCTATTGCATTATCAATATTTGCTGGGATTATACATTTACCAATAAAGGAACAGCCAGTCGAAAGATTAAAAACTGCTTAAAAAATTGATTAAAAAAAATTATCTAGAAAAACTGAGGGATAAAAATAAGCCATTCATAATTTATAAATCTACAAAAGGTTTTGACCTTTATACAGATTTTTCAAAAAAGATTATTTTAAACAATAGTAATATCAAAAATTTCTTAAATAAAATTGATAAAAAAAAAGGATCAAAAAAAATAGATTTATTTATTGGTTTTTTTGGATATGAAATATTAAATAATTTAATTGGAGTTAAATTATCCAAACAAAAAGGTTTAAAATTTCCCAAAGGAATTTTTTATAAACCTGAGACTAAAGTTAATTTAAATAATAAACTTATATATAAAAATAAAAAAAAAAATAAACTTAATAATGAATTTAAAATTAATATAAATCAAAAAAAATATAATAGAATATTTAATAATTTTAAGAAGAAAATACAACAAGGACTAACTTATCAAATTAAAATTTGCACAAAATATAGAAACAAATCAAAAATTGATCCAATAGATTTTTTTTGTAGATTATCAAAAACTAATCTTGCACCTGAGGCTTTTTTAATTAAGGATAAAAATTTTTCAATAATCAGTTGTTCACCAGAAAATTTAATTACAAAAAAAGGAAATTCTATATCTACAAAGCCAATAGCAGGAACATTAAAAAAAACAAAAAAACTAGATAAAATAAAAGCGTTAAATTTTTTTAAAAAAAATATTAAAGAAACCAAAGAACACAACATGATAGTTGACATGGAAAGAAGCGATTTATCTAAAATATGCAAACCTGGATCGGTAAAGATTGTTAAAAAGAAAATAGTCGAGGAATATAGAGATCTTTATCATTATGTAAGCTTAATAGTAGGTAGATTAAAAGAAAACATTTCAACCATAGAGATTATTAAATCTATGATGCCAGGAGGTTCAGTTATTGGGTGTCCAAAGATTAGTACACTAAATTTATTAAATACCCAGGAAAAGGAAAGTAGAAACATTTATACAGGCAGTTTTGGTTATATAAGATTTAATGGTGATATGAGATTTAATATTATTATTAGATCAATCTTAAATTATAAAAACTATTCTGAAATTTCAGTTGCATCAGGAGTGGTTATTGACAGTAATTCCAAACATGAATTTAATGAAAATTATATTAAAGCCAAAGCATTAATAGAACTTTACAAATGATTTATATAATTGATCATAAAGACTCATTTACTCATAATATTGTTCATCAATTTTCAAAATTTGGAAAAGTATGTTGTGATAATTTTGATAAGATAAATAAAGATAAGTTAGATAAATCGAAAATAATCGTATTTTCCCCTGGACCAGGAGCGCCAAAAAATTATCCAATTAGCTCAAAAATTTATAAAAAATACAAGGGTAAAAAAAAAATAATTGGTATTTGTTTAGGATTTCAACAAATACTTCATTGTGAAAAAGGAAAAATTATTAAGCAAAATAAAATTTATCATGGATTTCAATCAAAAGTAAAAGTTATAGGCAATAAATCTTTGTTCAAAAAAAATCAGAAATTTAATGTCGGCAGATATCATTCTCTTAAATTAAAAGAGCCATTTAATGCAAAAAATTTTGAAATAACTATGAGATGTGTTATTTCAAATGTTGCAATGGCTATAGAAAATAATAAAGATAAGATTTATGGATTTCAATTTCACCCAGAGTCTTTTTTAACTGAAAATGGTAACTTACTTATTAAAAAAATCTTATCAACGTAAAGATCTTAAAGAAATAGATTTTAAAGATCTTTGGGGCGATAATGGAGTATTTACAACAATGTGGATATTTGGAAATCCTCCAAAGATATTATTTTTTAAAAAACATATCAAAAATTTAATAAAATCTTTAAAGGCTTATAAGTTAGATAGTCCAAATTTAGAAAGAGAAATTCTCAAGTTGTTAAAAACGAATATTAATAAAAAAAAATTGTATAATCATTTATTACGTATTGCAGTTAATAAAAAGATTATTTCTATATCTTTAAGAAAAAAAATAAAACCTAAAATAAAATTTAATTTAAAATTAATTAAATATAAAAGAACCAAACCTCAATTTAAAAATTTGAAATATCAACAAATATTAAAATACCTTTCTAAAATGGATAATTCAATTTCAGACATAGGTCTATGTCATAATAAAAAGATATATGAAAGTGGTACATCAAATATATTATTTATTAAAAAAGGTAAAATTTTTTCTCCAAGTAGAGATATTTATAAAGGCATCACATATAAATTTTTTGAAACTAAATTAAAAAGGATTATAAAAAAAGATATTTTAATTAAATCTTTGCATGAGTATGACGAAATAATTCTTATAGGATCTGGTAAAGGTGTTGCTACTATAAATACTATTAAGGATATTAACTGGAAAAGAAAAAATTTAAAATTATATAGAATTTTATCAAGTCTCTACAAATCTGAAGTAAAAAAAAGTTATATTTATAAATAATATGAAAGATCCAAATAATCCCTGTATATTTTGTAATTTTATTAATCACAATGTGGTAGATCAAAATGAATTAGTTTACGCTAGTTACGATTCTTATCCAGTCACAGATCAACATTGTTTGATAATTCCTAAAAGACATATTAAAGATTATTTCGAATTAACAAATGATGAAGTGATTGCGTGTTATCAGTTGATAAATAAAGTAAAAAAAATAATTGAAACCAAAGATAGTTCAGTTAAGGGATTTAATATTGGAACTAATTCAGGAAAAACAGCTGGTCAGTCAATAATGCATTGTCATATTCATCTAATTCCAAGACGAGTGGGAGATGTTGAAAAACCTCAAGGGGGAGTTAGATCTGTAATACCTTTAAAACAACATTATGTTCGTAAAGCATAAGTTGTATGTTTTAATCATAATTTGCGACGGATATAACGGTTGATCTATTATTTTAACTATATTAGAAACATTTTAATTAATTAAGATTCTAAAGGGTAATTATATGATGTCTAATAATCCATTTTCAACACTCGCAGAAACGGTACCATCAGTATTTATGCAGGGGTTTGTTTTGATAATGTTTGCTCTAATAGTTTTAGGTACTGTTATACAAATGATACATCATAAGAATATTACTTATTTTTTTAATAATGCAAAAAAAGCAAAATTGTCTGCCACTAAAGAACTTGGGGCTGGCGAAACTACAGCTATAGTTGCAAAAACTATAGTTCACGATATTGCAACCACTTCAGAATTAGGAGCAGGCAAAAGAAGAATAGCACATGTTTTAGGAATGTGGGGTACGATATTGTTTTGGGTTGCTTCAGTAATAATGATTTTTTGTTATACTTCAGAAAATACTACAACACCTGCTTTATGGCCAATGATGTGGCACATAGGAGCTATAATGACTTGTGTAGGAGGATATTGGTTTTGGTTATTTTTAAGAGTTGATGTTTTAGCTGAAGCTTATCCTTGGTATAGAATTATTAAAGCTGATTTATTTGTTTTAACTTTGCTTGCTTGTTCTACGTTTGGCTTAGCTTGGTCATATACTCAATCTTTGAATTTAGAAAATAGATGGGATGATAAAGTTTTTTTAACGCTTTATATAATCTCTAATCTTGCATTATTTGGAGGTGTTTATTGGTCAAAATTTGCTCATATGTTTTATAAACCTGGAGCAGCAATTCAAAAAAATTTAGCAGAGGCAGATGGTTCAAGAGACAATTTACCACAACCAGCTGACGCTCCAGAACAATTTGGCTTAGGAATTAAGCGAGAAGAACCAAAACATTATTAAGATTTATGATAAAAAATAATATAAAAATAAAAAAAGAGGAAAAATAATATGTCAACTTTTGTATATATGACTAGATGTGATGGCTGTGGGCATTGTGTAGATATTTGTCCGTCAGATATTATGCACATTGATGAAAATATTAGACGAGCTAAAAATATTGAACCAAATTTTTGTTGGGAATGTTATTCATGTGTAAAAGCTTGTCCTAATCATGCAATTGATGTCAGAGGTTATGCAGATTTTGCGCCTATGGGTCATAGTGTTAGAGTTAGAAGAGAGGAAGAGAAAGGCACTATTTCTTGGAAAATTAAGTTTAGAAATGGAACAACAAAAGATTTTGTATCTCCAATCACAACAAAACCATGGGGTAAATTTATTCCGAAATTAGCAGATGGAGATAAACCTAACCAAGGTGAAATCAATTCTCAAAGACTTTATACAGAACCTGAGGGTTTGAATATTGATGGTGAGTTGCCATCAGTGCCAAAAAATTCATTTAAAAAAGGAGTTTATTATTAATGGCTAAATATAAAACTCATTATGAAGATTGTGATGTGTTAGTAGTTGGTGGAGGAATGGCTGGTACAGGT
>MDTB01097627.1_pt1 | contig 11702 bp, 7 predicted proteins | sample 811161 | NCBI WGS metagenome assembly MDTB01 (sample SAMN05326650, study PRJNA326480) | marine metagenome | isolation source: seawater | place: Mediterranean Sea | collected 2009
AGCGCTGGGTTTGTATGCTCGTTAGCCTGGACAATAATGGACTTTAACAATCCTGTAATTGGGCTGGCTGTGTCCTTGTCCGGCGCCATAAGCTTTGCAATCCTCTTTTCGTCTCTCGATGTCAGAAGTCGCACATAAATATTGACCTTTGATACTGGCAACAGGAAGCTAAATACACCTTCACCTTCCACGGTAACGCTCTCATCCATTTCCTTGTTGTCTGGCTTAAGCTCAGAGAGATCAAAAGTGTATTCCGACTCTTTATTGCATGATGGGCACTTAGCTGTCACATCGTAGTGTGGGCCAAAGCCCGTTATCCTTGTTGCAATAAGAATGGCTGTCTTATCGCCCAACAGCAAATCACCAACTTTAATGTTGGAATCAATGATAACTGAATCAAGCAGACGATCAATCGCAAGCTCATTCTTTAGAAGTGCATCGGATGTTAGAATATCCTCTTCTTTTGCTGTCATGTGCTTAATCTCAATGACAGTCTGATTGTGAAGAGGGTGGCCTTCTGGGTAATACAGGCCCTGGCTTGGCAACTCAACAAACTCTGTTGGGTTTACAAACGCAAATAGATCCGTAGCTTCTGTGGTGGGGGGAGTTGGCGCGTCTGGGTGCGGTGCGCCTAACCGCTCTAGGTTATTTCTTCGTGACAAAGGTCACCTCTTTTCTTATTATCCGTTCAGCTCTGTTACAGCAGCTACTGCTGGGCCAGACTCATACTCTGCCCAATCATACCGGAACTGAATCTCAATGTTAAGCAAATCATCAGTCTCATAAGTAAGGTCACCGAATGCGGCGGTCGTGATGAAGGCATTCTGAAGTGTCCAGGTGCCGATCAAACCACCCTGACCGTTCAGCTCCTCGAAGATAACGTTGCCGAGGGCATCAACAGCGCCCTGCTTGTTAACTGTGCCAGGAGCGACTGCTGGGTTGAAGAATACATCTTCCTGGACATCAGGCTTCAGATAACCCGACTTTGTAAGAGCATCATAAAGAATCTGGTTGCCATCTGGGTTAATTGCGTTAACGATTGTGGCAGTAACAGTGTTCCAAGTAACAGAGCCTGGGTAGTAGTATGTGTTGCCCAAAAACTTATGGGGAGTATCAGAGACTGTATACGACGGCTTTGTGATAGCCTTGGCGAGATACTGCTCGTACCTGAAAGCCTGATTGATATCAGTTAAGTTTGGTAGTGTGAGCAGAAAGCGATGTGCTCTTCTAGGCTCTGAAAGTGCGCTTGTCCAAAATGGCATTTATATAGTCTCCTGTTTATCCTATTATTATATAGTGTGGGGAGCCGGAACTCCCCACATTTTATTAATCGTCGAACGATGCTCCTGTTCTTGTGATGTTGAAGTCAATCGCAATAAACTCAATTGCTCTGGTTGGCTTCAGGAAAATCTTCGCATACAGAATGTTTCTATCTACAAGATCTGGAGTTGTCGTGGTGTCGTCAAGAACAACCTTGAAGTCAGAGAGACCGAAGTTTGTCTTAACATCTGCCAAGAATGGGTTTACCTGCGAGGTAAATCGCTTCCAAGTCTGCTGAACGTTTGGATCGAAGAGCAGGCCGGCAGCAATCTGCGAGATGCGCTTCTTAACAAAGATCATCAGGCGGCGCACGTTAATGCGATCCAGTGCCGATGGGGTAACCTGAAGTGTCTTCTGGCCGAAGATCACGATACCCTCTGCTGGGAACTTGGCGATTGGGTTAATGTTCGCTGTGTAAAGGTCGTCACGATCCTTGCGGCGCAGCTGGTGTGCTACGTCAACAACTGGGATACCTGCAGAGCCCTCTGTCAGTCCACCGCGGTTGAAGCCGGCTGGTGCGAACCAGACCTGCGATCTACGCTGGGAGCTGGAGAACGTGCCGATAGCAGCAACAGATGGTGGGAGCCAGACGAACGAACCGTTGATGGTGTCGCGGGCACGGACCCATGGGTAATATGCTGCACCGTAGGAGGAGTTAAGTCCTCTGTCTCTTAGACCGTTTACAAGAGTTGTAATGGTCGATGGCAGGTTGTTACGGTTAATAGCTGTGCTGTCCTCTCGTGGTACGAACGAATCTGGGAGATCGATAACAGCAAGTGCATCGCCACGATCCTCACAAGTTCTTACCAGGTGAGTTGTAAGACCAGCCTGTGTCTGCGCTGGGATTGCGGCCAGGTTCATCTCAACAACCTCTGGGTCTGCAACCGAATCGATTGCTCTTCGAATCGAGAAGAACGAATAGCTAGTTGTGTCAGATGGGGTGGTAGGCATTCTCGCTGCGGAGAATGGATCCATCTCCTTGATGTCTACGCCGTCGAATCCACCGAAGAGTGGGACAGTGAAGCGATCAAAACCAGCGTCGAGTACACCAGAGACGGCGCCGTTTGCAAACGTAAGCGATGTGCTTGTGCTCGATCCAGTTGTGTAAGTGCCGCCAGCAACAATATCATCCAGGGTGAATGTTGGGGACAGCTCTTCGTTAGACGATGGAACTGTGAAGCCAACGATGCCACCTCGTGGTCTCAGAATGTCGATGTAAGACTTAGAGTATACTGTGCTTCCAACAGACTCAGCTGTCTGCAGGCCGAAGTAGGCGTCAGTTGGGTTTGCAATGTTACCATCTGTTGCCGCGGCACGCAGTCGTGGTCGTGGGAACTCAACAGAAGCAGTGCAAGCAGTGTTGGACGTGGACGCAGATACGATGAACAGCGAACCAGAGGTGTAAACGTCGATCGAGGTGCTGTCGCCAATGTCTGCGGCTGCAGCGGCGTGGATTGCGATGCTACCCGAAGTCCAAGAGTGAAGGAGACCTTCAGCGACGTCAGTGTAGTCCTTATACTTAACAATACCCTCGAAACCGAATGGAAGGAGCGATGGGTTTGTAATACCTGCATCAACGTCAGAGTTTACCTCAATGTAAACATAATCAGAAACGTTAGGGTAGTTACCAAGCTGACGGTAACGTCGATCAGAGTTTACCCATGTCTGTCTGTAATCGCCGATCTTGCGGGCGACGTAGTTGAGAGAGTTAGGGTTGAGGTTACAGTTGTTATACTGCTCAACAACTTCCACAACATTGTCGCTGTCGCTCTGGTGGCGGATAACCACAGAGAAGGTACCATACTGATCATTGTCATTAGTCGAGCGCTTGATATCCTGAATGGAGATCTTGAGGTTCTTACTAGACCAATCACCCGAATCATCTCTTGCAACAAACTTAAACAGCTTTGTTGGGTTGGAGGTAGGCGAAAGCTTGCAGCTGATAACCTGTGGAGTCTGAGCGGCCTGGACTTCATAGCTAAAGTCGTCGCCGTCTTCGCCACCATCATTAATTCGAACCCAAGCGGCCGCGAAGTCAGAGTTAGCGTCACCCAGGACGTTGTCGATGTGAGCATCGAATGTCTCACCAAGGAAGTACTTCTCGCGGTTGTCTGCATCCGTAATACCGGTTGTCAGCAGCTGTGGGTTTGTGTTGAAGACCTTTCGGATATACTTCGAGTCGTTCTTATTAAAGTTGAAGGTAATCGTGTCAACGATGGCACCGGAAGACTTAATCTGAGCCTTGAACTCTTTTGTTCGGCCTGGGTTAGAGATAACAACAACGTCAGAACCAGTAACGTTGTTACCAGTGGTGTATGTCGTTCCGTTGTTAGTCAGGATAGTGCCTGTAAGTTCCATATCAATTGAACTTTCGCCATACACGATGGCTCCAAGTGCACCAGTCAGAACTGTGTTGTCTGAGGCGGTCTGGAATAGGACAAGGCCCCAAGCGCGGCCGTCTGTTCCGGCGGTCCAGCCGGCCTCAGCTGGCTGGCCAGAGGCGCTATCATCCTCAGCACCCAGGAGACGAATGTAAGTTAATGGAGAACTATTCTTAAGGTATGCTTGGGCAGCATACATGCCGTATGTGGTAGCCGTTGTGTTGGCGCCTTGGCGCCATACGTCCTCGCCGTTGTTACCAGGGGCGGGGGTGCCGAAAACACTTACAAACTCTTCAAAAGAGTTAACTGTGATTGGTCTTAGGGCTGGTCCCTTTTCGGCGCGGCCAATAATAACTGGTCCAATACCTGCTGGCGAAGCAGGTGTCTGGGAGTTATCAATCTCGTTTACGAAAACGCCGGGGGATACAAATCGGTAATTTTTAACTGACATTCGTTCGGTTCTCCTACATTGCGAAAATGTTCAAAGTAAATAGTGCTAAATAGTAGGAAGAGAATTATTCTCTGTAAAAACCGTCTTTTATGTTTTCGGGAATATCGCCGACTATAGTTCTTTCTCGGCCGAGCTTAATATCGACCGCGTTCTCGCGCTTTACGATCTTAGGTCTTTCCTGGTTTTCGCCCTCTCCGATAAGATATCCCAAAACTTCAATGGTAATGTCAGTCTCGTAGTTTCTCTGCTCCATTCCAATGCTAGCTTGGTTTGAGTTATTCGAGAATCCACCATCGATAAAAATCTCATAAGAATGACCCTCGGCCTCAATCATCTTTGGAGTCCTGGAGTTGCCTGGAATTGTAAGGAATGGGCGGATAAGTTCGTTCATCTGCTGCTGATACTCTGTTCGCAACGAGATCTGGTAATTCACCTTGATCCACGTTGGGATAGGAATCGTGATTGTTTCATATACTGTTTTAGCCGTAGACATGTTTCGCTTGTTGGTATTCAACATTTTGTTAGAAACCGTAGGTGGAGTGTTGCCACCGATCTTTCTGTTAGCCTGAGCATTCTGAAACTGTGCAGTCTTTTGCTGGTTAATCTGTCTCGCCACTGTGATGGTGCCGCCCTTAGCATCATTAACAGGGTACAGGTTCGCAAAAACAGTTCCACGATAGTTCTGCTCTTTTGTTACGTTCACTCGATTCACTGTGATCAAAGGAAGAATTAAGGTCTCTTCCTTGTCTCTGAGGTCCTTATTGTGCTTAATCTGAAATGCACGTTCGGCAGTAACCCAAAGGACGGGGACCTTCTTGAATCCGTCATTGGTTGTGGTAAAAAGATTAAGATCTTCATCAATAAAGCGAAGCATCGCCCTATCAATGGTCTCCAGAGATGATGGCTGGAACTCGATCTCCTGAAGTTCGTTGGCCACCTTTTTGTCACCAACGTATTCAAATCTTTGAGATCGCTTGTCTTTTATCTCTTTTTCAGATCTCTTGCTGCTTGCCATTTACTTACCCTACAAAAATGCCGGCTGGAACGTTCTCAAGAACCTTTCTGCCCGAGTCTTGCATTGATGAATCAACAGCGGCGAGCTTATCATATGTCGTCTCATCAAGAATTGTCTTAAGCTCATCTCGGAGCTGATCCTGCTCGGTGCGTGCCTGACTGAGAAGATCTGCAGCGTTGAGAGTTACATTCTCTCCGGGAATAGGAACAGTCGAGAACTTGCCTCTGACCTGTCCCAAAATCTCTTTGGTTAGTGCCAAAGCAAATCTACGAATCCACTGCTTGCCAATGGAGTTAATGTTTTCAAACGGAAGGTTCTCAAATGGAATGGTGTTCAGGTTGTTGACACCCTCGGCTCCTGTGTCGCCTCTTCCAGAGTCCTCCCATGGCTCGAACTCACGCTCGATGCTGAACTGAACCCAGAACTTATCAGGGGATGTTGTATCCGGTACTGGGAAGATCCGGAGGTTGTTATCGTGGATCTCATAAGAATAGTGTGACACTCTTACATTCAGAGCGTCCTCATAGGCGATGGCCTGGAGTTTGTTCTGCCATGTTGGCACAATCTCAAAGGTGGAGTCGTCAGCATACTGTCCGTATGTACGAAGGTTGCCCACAACAGAAAAACCACCATAATAACCATAGAACCTCCACATAGCTCGTGGAGTTTTGAAGAATACCTTTCTGATGATGACTCTTCTATCTCCGACCCTTTGATAATATGGTACGGAGGTATCTGTCGCGGCAGATGAAGAAATTAAATTTTGCAGATCATAGTCCTGCTGATCTGGAATACTGTCAACCGATGCGGAGTAAATTGCAGTTGTGCCTCCCATACCGGCTTCTGTTGCGAGGCCCTCGGAGATTCTTCTGACATATCCATAATCAAACTTTGGATACCTCAGTGCAATGTTGGAGCCAGACAGCGATCCAGAGATCACGCCGTCCTCGTCAAAGGAGCCGGTTGCAGCACCCAACATGGAGGAAAGCGAATTCTTTGTCTGATAAAGGTTTACTAAATATGAATACTCTAAAACTGCCTCTTCATAAGCAGCATAAACGTTTCCCTCAGCTAACTCAATGTCTAGGACATCGCCGCCAAGCTTTTTATAAGTGTAGGCCACTTGATCGGCGGCGCCTGATAGGAATGCATTAGATGCTGCATAAATACCAAACGGCAAGGTGGCGCCCACATTTGCGGCGGCTCCCGTGACTGGGAGAATGTTGGCATTTGAAGTCGATGCCGGGGAAAGATTTGGAATTGCCATATAAGGATCCTCGATTAGCTCTATTAATAAATAGAAAGCCCCACCTCAAAAGAGGCGGGGCTTTCATTATTTTGACCTTATGTCAGGACAACCTTAGCTGTCAAGACCTCGGCAGATGACCAGGCCGTACATATCCGGACGAACCATCTTCTTGGCGTATCGGGTCATGACACCCTTACGAGGCACGAAGTCCTCTACACCGAAGATAGTTGGTGTTGTCTGGAGTGGTACATATGGTGCGTACACATAGCCGCTCTCAAGGAAGCTACTACCACGGCGACCAACGAGGATCACGTTGCGTGGGAAGTATGGATCGACCATAACGTCGAACTTCTTCGAAAGGGAACCGACGCGAACTGCACCGATGTCACCGCTATCAGCGTCGGCTGTAACGTTTGCACGGAAGCCAGCTGTGAACTCAAGCAGGTTTGCAACTTCTGGTCCGCAGACGACGAAGTTAGCAGCACCACGGAGTGTTCTGCGGTGGATCTCAGCCGAGACGTCGTTGATTGTCTCAACGAGAGTCTCGTACCACTCGGATACGTTACCGGTGAAGTCCTGAGTTACCTCAGAAACAGCACCTGTCTCGCGATCAAGGAACTGACCTGGGTGACGCGACCAGTAACGGATACCGGCCTCAGCCAACTTGATGAGGTCCTCAAGGATCTCGCGATCGATCTCAAGTGCGATCTGCTCAGAAAGGATCTGAGTAAGCTCAACCTCTGCATCCAGGTTGTGGTATGCGTTGAGGTCCTGACCAAGCTCTGGGGTCCACTTGGCCTTGAGCTTCTTGGTAACAGCTGTGACAGCTACCGAGTCAACCTTGATGTCGATCTCTGGGATACCCTCAGAGTCTTCCAGACCAAAGCCGAAGTCAGAGTTGTTGCCGATAACCGAACCAACGGCACCGCCAGCATCGAACTCGTCACGGATTGGAGCCTGCAAGTGAGTGATAGCATCCAGATCGGCACCGATCTCCTTAATCTGAGCGGATGTAGTCGAAGCAGTTGTCGACACAAGCGTAACAAGAATACGGCTCGAATCAAGGAAATCCTCACGAGTGAGGCGGCGAACCATGATTGTGTCGTCGTTAAGCGACTGTGTCATCGAGAACGCAACGAGGTCTTCCAGGTTACCACCCGAAGTATCGATTGTGGCACGAGGAACGGCAGCAACTGCGAAGAGCGCACCGGAAACCAGATCAGGATCGAAGCGAAGCAGACGATCAACGTCATAACCTGCAACACCCTGGTGGCCGGAATCAGTGAAACCGATGAAGTCAGGAATACCACCAGCCTTAATTGTACCGGATGCGAGGATTGTAGTCACCGCATCAACGGAACCGGTTGGCGAGGAGTAACCGTTGTTCAGCGAGTATGGGCCCTTCTCAGCGTTGGCGTTGTTAAGAAGAACACCACCAGTGATCTGGCTAGCAACTCGTCCACCACCATAGATGGAGTTACCTGTTTTGTTGTCAAGACGATTACCGGAGTTACCTGGGAAGGTACCACCAAAGGTAAAGTCGAGGAAGAAAATGAGACCCGATGGGAGACTCATTGGCTGAACGCTAACAAGCTCGTTGGCGATCAGGGAACCGAATACTCGGCGTACAAGTGGGAATGCGACAGCTGCAAAACCCTCGACATCACCACTAGCCATGGTGGATGCCTCACGGAGAAGCTCTTTTGCCTGGTTCTCAAGCAAACGGGCCATACCGTTTTTCTGTGTATCGTCGGTGATTCCTTCGAGAAGACCGGTCTGTTCCCACTTAGAAATAAGTGCAGCACCTTCCTTCGCGAGGTCACGGTTAACGATACCTTCTGTCAATGTTTCTACAATAGACATTTTTTATAACCTCCTATAAATTTGTTCAAATAATGTCAAATTATTTTGTTAGACCTGCTAAACGCAGCATACGACCCATAGTTGGGTCCTTTGTAGCCTCGTTGTTTTTCTTAGAATTGATCAAAAGCGATGTAGGTCTTTGAACTGCTTCACGAAGTGTCTGTGGTCGTGTTCTCTGATCAGGAGTGGACCCCACTGCGTTTTGAATTGTTTCAAAAATCATACTGGCTTCTTCAACAGAATTGGCAGTCTGAACAGCTTCGACAACTTGTGCTTTTTGTCGCTCATTCAAGGAGGCGCTGCCCAAAGCCTTGTTTTGATAAACAAGCTTGGCATTTTCAAGATTCAGCTTAGTAAGCTGATCCTTTGCTTCAACAATGAGAGCACGAAGCTCCCTGTTAGAATCTGTAAGTTCTGAGATCTGGGACTCGTAGAGGCCAATGTCTGGGATAACGTCACCAGCGGTTGTCTCCTCTTCTTCCTCATCCTCAGCTTCTTCGAGGTGTGCAGCCTGTGCTGCAGCCATGGCATCGTTATTTGCTTGCTCAACGCTACTGTTAGCGGAGTTAACAGATGACCATCCCTGTGGTCGAGGAACCATGTCTACAACAAGCTCCTCTACTAATTCTTTAATAAAGTCTTCGGAGAGGTTGAGTTCTTCATCCTCTTGTAGTGTCTCAACTGGCTCGGCGCCAAGCTCGGCAGCATCTTCCTCAGCGGAAGCAGCCTCCATCCCAGCATCGGGATCACCTGCGATTTCATCGGCCATCTCAAGAGCATCGTTCAGATCTTCCTCAGCCACCACTTCGCCCTCTTCTTCAAGTCGGGTCTTAAGGGCATCAAAGTCGATCTCTACGATTTCATCCTCTTCTAAAGCATCCAACTCTTCGTTCTGGAATGCAAACGGAACCTCATCAGTAAACTCAGTGAGTGTGTCGTTCTTGGCAGGAGCCTCTTCTAGGTCTTCTTGCTCTAATAAGGTGTCTAAGGCTCTCTTGACTTCGCCGGAATACTTTTCCAATACGATATCCTCAGCATTCTTTAATGCTGCGTCCTTAAGGGCTTTGGCGTCTACAATCGCCTCTTCTAACAGTGAAGACATAGTTCTCTCCGAAAAATAAAAGTTTTCAAAAATAAATAGTATTTTATTTTCTCAAATGACTAAAATCATCATTAAAGATAGTTGGGCGTCATTCTAAACGTAGAACTATGAATTCCGTGAACAAAGCTTCTATGCCTGTGCCACTACTAACCTCGAAGGAAAATGGACCGACAGCCCATTTATTCATGCTCATAATAAGATGAGTGTCGACAGGACCTGGGTTGTCTGTGTGTCGAGTACTTGAATTGTTCCAGTTCGCAGTGCTGTGGATTGATGTCCAATCAGTGTCATCCTTTGGAAGTGGGAATTTAGGAGATGGGACAGAACCCCAACCAAAGACTCCACCTCGGACTCGAACCTGACCAGTAGGATAGATAGTAGTGATCACACAATCAGCATCTACTCCGGTGAAGCCAACATCATACTCCGTACCGTCACTGACATCAAACTGCTTTCCGGAGCTGGCGAGAGGTCCTGATTTACAAAATCTATCGTTTTGGCTATCAAGGGTTCCGGAGTTTTGGGCCATGACCAGACCAAAGGAATCAAAGTTAGCCTGAATACCGGTGGAGCTTGTCATGCGCAGGATAAAGGCCACTGCATCTATGTTGGGATTCCAGTCGCCGCCGCACAATGATTGTACTTCACACATAAGACGAGGGCATGTGTCTCCTCCCGAAAATAAGTTTGATCCATTTGCAGGGTTAATCTTAAGGCCATTTGATCCATCAAACTCAAGAACTGATGCATTACCTTTGTTTACTTGACTCCATGTAGAGCCAGAAATTACGAGTTGATCTCCATCTGATTTAAAATCGTGTGCTGCGATGGTTGTGAAGTTAACTCTATATATCTCGCGCCAATTCTTTGCAACAGGGTTGCCATTGTTAACCAGTCTCCAAACTCCATTTTGATTTACTAAAGCCATGTTTCTATAATCCTTTTTATGTTGTTGAAGTGACCACCCAAGAAAATCCCTTTGTAGAGGATGAGACGGCAGTCACAGTGGCAGCACCAAAGGCTTGCTCAATTCTAAGCTGCGAGCCCTCATCAATCTCCTGCGACCCACTTGGGGAAATGTGTAGTGTGTTAACTGATCCTGATCCGAGGTAGTCCTTGAATGTATAAGTCTCTCCAATCTGGGCCGCGGACGTAAGACCAGGCAGCGATGCCGTCACCGGGCCGCCGTCGACCTTAACAAGATACAGCGATGCTGCATTTGATGCCGAGAAGTCAGATCCGTGGATTGTTGGCGACTGCTTTCGAATGAAGTTGGTGCCATGAATTGTTGAAGAAGCTGAAACAACACCTGCAGTTGAGAGGAACAATCGAGTGTCATCACCATTTTGATCGTTATAAATCTTAATTGGGGACGCGAACAAACCAAGCCCAGCGGTCGGGTCCGTTACAATTTCTACACCAGATGAAGATGAAAGGGTGATCTGGCCCGCATCATGACCCACAACAAAGAAATCGGCGCCACTATCCTGGAGGACACCGATGGTGCGATCATTTCCAGCTCCAATGAAGATATCTTGTCCGTCTGCTGCGGAGGCCGAGACTCTCAAGCCAACCGATGCGGTTAGAGATCCTGAAACATGAACAACATCGCCAACGCCGGTTCCAAGTGTAAGCTCGTCGCGGCCGTTCTCATCCAAGACAATAAACGCTTTTCCACCAGCCTCAATAGACATTGAGTCTGAGCCGAGTCCAGCTGCACCGAATCTAATTCTAGTGTCGGGATCTCCGTTAGAAGCCACATAACCGACGCCAGTGCCTGGGCCGACGATGACCTGACCCTTAACGACAGCGTTAGATGTCAATTCCATCTCCTCTCCAAAGAAGCCGGATGCGGATAGATCCGTCGATGCTGATACCTGAGTTGTAGCATTGAGGATAATATTGGTGCCGTTAATATCAAAATTAGTGCCGTTGTTCGTGATCTTAAATGTCTCTGTACTTCCGTTTAAGAAAATAGAATTACCTGCAGCCACATACACATTAGCACCAGAGATATTCTGGGATGCCGAAATATTACCTTCATGAGTTATCGATGCGGCAACAGCGGAGCCGGCTTGACTCGTATATACTATAACTGGTGAACCGAAGGACCCAACACCATCCGTAGTGTCAGTAATCAATTCGATACCCGACGATGAGGAAAGAACAATTCGGCCATCAGAGTTTGAGGCCATAAGATAATCGGAGCCTTCAATCTCGGCTGCGCCAATACGGCGGTTTGCTCCGGAGCCCAATTGTAGTTCTTGACCCAGACCCGAGGATGCTTTAGAGGAAGAAAGGTCTATTGTCAGACCATGGAA
>MDTB01203126.1_pt1 | contig 11702 bp, 18 predicted proteins | sample 811161 | NCBI WGS metagenome assembly MDTB01 (sample SAMN05326650, study PRJNA326480) | marine metagenome | isolation source: seawater | place: Mediterranean Sea | collected 2009
CAAATATAAATAATTGAATTAAAGTTTATTTATTTAATTCAATTAAAAAATGATGGAACAAATGAGTTATTATCCTGCGCCCTCAAAGCATGAGTGCGCATCGGATATGTTGCAACTTTTAAAACGAAAAAATGATTTGAATATTTTAAAATTATATTCGGATGAACAATTACTAAAAAAAATAAATACGTTTTTAGAGCCCATTCCACATGACCAATTTGGTTCTTATACTGGGTGGATTGTTGGCGGAAAAGAAATGTTTACAAATGATTTTATAAATAAATACTTAAGAAGGGAATTGCGTAAAAAAATAATTATTTGCAAGCTTCGGGTTATTGGGAGGTTTATAGCATTGTTTAAAAATACATTGGAAACGCTGTATGCTCCTGGAAGCGCGTATGAACGAAGTATTAAATTTAAATATAAACATTTATTTAAAACCACTTCAGAGACATTTTCTTCAGCAAGTGAAGATGAAGAAAATGATTATGGTTACTTTATTTCAGTAAAGACCCCCGGACCAGCACCACCACCTCCTCCTTCGTTAAATAAACAACTTCATATAAAATCAAAATTTATTACAAATAAATAATATATATTATTATGTATGTTTAAATTCGGACCATATATTGCAAAATATATCATTGGTTATTTGGTATATGTTCCTCCGAATTTAAAACAAATCCATGCATTACGGCAAAAACGATACGACGACAATTGTTTATATTTTTCTAATCGTGACCAAGTTTTAGATGATGATTTTGTAATGCGTTTAGTTATTGATAAACACGTTATATACAATGATTTAGATTTGATAGGATTTAGACGTGAATTAAATGTTATTAATATGTATTTTAGAATGCAAAGTAAATATTATTTATCATTATTTTTAATGTATTTATTAAGAAAAAATGGTATTAGTGATGATGATTATAACGGTAAATCCAGAAAACAATTATATCGAATGTATTTAGATTTATAATTAATTACTTGTAGTTTATAGTATATGTAATTAGTTTATCATTATTTAGCGTTGTTGCGTCCAATAAATCGTAAGACATTCTGTAAAACGTTTGCTTATTTTCATAAATAATATTTAGTGCAGAACTATATGCAAATTCTACTAGTTCTTTTATTTCCATATCGATTTCATTTTTACTATATTCACTGAGTTTATTTCCTCCCATTGCTATATCTCTCCCCAAAAAAGGCTGACTATTATCACTTCCATCATATAGTCCGATTTGATTTCCCAGTCCAAATAAACTCACGTATTTACGGGCAATTGAATTTGCTTGTTTTAAATCATTGGATGCACCGGTAGTAATATCTAAATTACCTATGTCCTGAAATAATTTATCATTTTTGTAGTTATTGGGCACCTCGTTAAATGAATCGCAATATACTACTTCTGCCGCCCGGCCGCCTAATGCAATTATCATATTTGCTAACATAAATTTCTTGGTAGGAAAATTAGCAAACTTATCTTTCGGTGTAAATAATGTATAGCCACCTGCACCATTTTTATTTGCACGAATTGTCACCTTTTGCACGTCAAACATATCACTAAACAGCAATGCAGTAATTGTATGTCCGACTTCATGATACGAGACTAGTTCCAAAATTTCTCGAGGACGATTTTCTACATTAGTAGGAAGACCGATTGTCATTTTTTCATACGCACTATAAATACAATCATTTGTTACTAATGTTTCATTGTTACGCACGCTTAATATTGCCGCCTCATTTGCTAAATTGGAAATGTCTGCGCCCGAAAATCCTTGTGTCAATTTCGACAGTGTATCTAAGTAATCTGTATCATTTATCTTTTTATTTTTAAAATGGACGTCCATAATATCTCGGCGACCACTTTCATCTGGTAGTCCTACATTTACCTTTCGGTCAAAACGCCCTGGTCGTACAAGTGCAGCGTCCAATATATCTGCGCGATTTGTCGCAGCTAAAACAATTACGCCCTTTTCTTGTGAAAAACCATCCATATTAGTTAGGATCTGATTTAAGGTTTGTTCTCGCTCATCATTGCCACCCGCAAATCCTGCTCCACGCTGCCTTCCCACAGCGTCTATTTCATCGATAAATACTACGCATGGAGAATTTTCACTGGCCTTGTTAAATAAATCTCTCACACGAGATGCTCCTACGCCAACAAACATTTCAATAAACTGAGAACCACTTGCTTGGAAAAAAGGAACACCGGATTCACCCGCAACGGCACGCGCTAATAGTGTTTTGCCCGTTCCTGGCGGACCTTCCAATAATACCCCTTTTGGTATTTTCGCACCAGCCGCGGTATATTTTTCTGGTTTTTTTAAGAAATCAACTACTTCCATTAATTCATACTTGGCTTCTTCGCACCCAGCAACGTCTTTAAATGTTACATTTAAGTCCAATGGATTCACCTCTGCATTGTTGTTGGATTGTAACATACTTAATGGATTCATAAAATTGTTTCCAGGCGGCCCACCGTTTCCACCGTTTCCACTTATAAATCGAATTGCAAGATTGATTATAAGTCCTGCTAAAATATATACCCCTACTAACTGAAATATAACTGGAACGTTATCAAATAATCCTTGGCGTGTAACATCTAATACATCATAATTTATATTTGCATCATTAAGAGCTTTTATAACGCCATCTGTTAATGCAGGAATTAACTTTGTAGCATGTATATTTTCTGAATCTATTTTAGAATTTACAATATGATTGTCAATCGAATATATGCCCACAATATCATTTTGATTGATAATTAATGTAGCAGAATCAATTGCTTTATGTTTTGCGTTGTTTATTAATTCGGAATATCCCCATGTATCTCCAAGCTTATTTCCAAATCCTAAATCTTGAATTACTTTTGAAGGAGAAGTCACAAATCTGGGGCTTAAACTTGGTCTTTTATTTATTTTTGAATGTATGAATCCATAATAAGGTTGTATTGCACTCAATAGTAGAATCGTTTTTAACATCATATATGTATATATAATAAATTGTCTTTAATATATAAACAAATATGTGTTAGTTTTATATATGAAGTTTTTAAGATTTTTTTACAATGGATTATTGGCTGGAATGCCTTCTGTTGTATATAATCCGTTTACAAAAGCCAATATTCATGTACCTTTTAAAGTGTTGCCTGAAAGCTTGTACGTGAATTATAAGTTAAATGGATTTCAAAAAAATGTAGTTCAAAGTTATATATCAGACTTAAATTTAGATTTTAATATGGAACCCATTACACTGCAAGAAAATGAAGATGCAGCATATTATTTAAGTTTAAATATTTATAACTGTACCAGTCCCGTATTTTTAAACGATAAAGAGACAACTCGATTTGAAATTAATACCTATGTAAATGATCAATGCAATAAAGGGACACTTATTATAGATTATTTATCAAATGAACTTTCCATGGACCCAGTCAATATTTTTAAACGATTGTCTAGTTTAAAGTATAAAAATGGCGAAATACTTGCTAAAAGTAAAAGTCAAAATATATATTTATATACAAATTTGACCATTGATTTACTTAATGATAAATATTATATTATAGATGACGATTTAATTGATTATAGTGATAATATATTTTATACAAATGGCATATATGATAAATTATTTTATGACGCAACCCTAACACGCGCTTCTTTACGTATACCTCAAGTACATAATCTTACTTTTTGTTTTTTAAATATGACGTTTAATAACCCTCATTCTATATTTTATTTTGAAGACCAAATTGATTTTGTCGGTGGCGTATGGTATAATATTTTTAAGCCACCAAGAGCCACGCGCTGCTCTGTAAATTAATAAAGGACTTAAAATAATTTCATTAAAATATATTATTATGTTAATGAAGTTATTGAGTTTGTTTTTTGTTTTAGTGAGTTTTCCTTTTATATATACTTTAAATCCTAAAAAATTACCAAATGGAAAACCACTGAAATATATAGCAAATAAACAATCACCAGCAAATGATTTAAAAATCATTACGCCAGGCCAAGCTTCATTAATTACTAAAAATTGGATGGAAAATATTGTAGTAGGTATTTTCAATGATGAAAATAAAAAATTACAAGAAAAAACATTTTCTTCGAGAAGTATATTTGATTATGATGATTTGCATATTGTAACAAATATTAATCAATTAGAGCAATATATTCAAGATTCATATTGCATACCTAAAGAAAAAAGGAAAACATTATTTTTGGCATGGAATCCACAGGAAATACATGGTCAAAACAATATTATATTTATTATTGTAGCCTATATTTTAATAGAAAAACAGGAATTTGTTATTCGTCATTTAGTACAATCTCCTTTTTGGGACCCATCTCAAATTGATAGCAATCAACTGAAAATAGCGCTCGAAGACCAAAATTGTAAAAATAATTGTACGACTATTAATTTAGATTACTTATACGAAAATGATTTAAGATACAAGTTAGCATGGGCGGTATGGAACTTGACTCTTGATAAAGGAATAACAAATCATGAGATTGAATGATATATTTTTATTTATTCGTTAAGATAAATCGTGTTATATTAAATGAAATATATTATGAAGAAAATAATTCATATATGTATATTTATTATTTTACTAATTATTTTAAAAATATACACAAATGAAACGTCTGAAGATAAATATCATAAAGACGTTCATAAGGACTATAAAAAAATAAATGATTCTCCTCTTGTTGAAGTTAGATTTAATAATAAAAAACATTTTGAAACCATTTATAATAATATTAAATACAATAAAATATTTTCAAATCATTATAATAGTATAAAAAAGTATAATCCAAATTTTATTTTAACAGATGAAGATATTTTATCTCGAAACTCAAATATATTAAAATTAAATTTTAATAAAGAAAAAAATATATTTAGTTTTTTATTAAATCATTACTATTTAGGCGCAGACAGTTTTTTACGCATTAAATCAGATATAATGAATCAAAAATGTATTAATTATCCATCCAGTAATTTTAAAAGTTTTATTTTGTTACCCAAATTTTTTTACGATTATTATTCATTTATAAACGAACCATCTTTTAAAGCATTACCACGTATAAATAAACCAAAAAGATATACTGAAAATATTATATTTAATATAAATGAATATAAAACATACAAAAAAAGGACATATATTTTATATAAAGTCTTGCAAAAGTTATATAAATATTTACAATTAAATAGACCACTTAGAGTAATGTTTCCTGTTCCGTTTAAGAGATTTAATAGAATTAATAATAATGTAGGCGCTATATTATTAATTTTTAAAGGAAATGAAACCATAGAAGAATTTATATGCGAATTTGAAAAAAAACAATATATGGCACTTGCATCTAATTTTTTATTAATTTCAAAAATAAATACATTATTTACAAATAATTATAAATTAAGAAATCAAATCGATGTTGTATTAACTAGTATATATAGTAAAAAAATACCCGAATTGGAGTATAGTTTGAATTGGTCCACTCAAATATTACCAAGCGAATCAGTTTATGTTGGTATATATTCAAGAGTTGGCGAATCCAATATAACTACAAATATTACGTATAGTGTTGCTACCAGTAGTTTTGTAAAAACGCGTGCTATGAAAAAATATAAGTTACCAAAAATACAATGAATGAGTAGTTTCCTTTATTTTCGTTTTGATTTACGCCGTTTTTTTGATTTTCTTCTACGTCGTCTTTTTTTTAATCCATATGCGGTTTTACTAAATTTTTTTTTGTTTTTTTCTGTTACATCCTTTTCCCATGCATTGCATGACAAATCTATTATTATACAATTGAACTTTAAATCTGGATATGTTGGTTTCCACCAACGTTCATATAAATCGGCAATAATATTACCCGTAGTTGGTTTAAATACTTGTAACCCAAATACATCATATAAAGACCATTCTTGTGGTAATTTTGAACTTAATACTGTGATTTTATTATGATAGTTTTTTAGATTTTTAGATTGGGTATCTCCTTTTTCAAGTGAATATCTTTTGTTTATAAATCCGGATTTTAAACTTGAAATAGTATACGGTATTGTAGCTTGATATTCTAACCATTCTTCACGGTCTTCATCGTCTTGGGTTTTTTTAAATGTACCACGCGTGGAATGTTTTGCTTTACGTTCAGGGTCCGCCTTTTCTAGTTCTTGCTTCAAATGTTGCGCGGTATCTAATAATGAAGGTCGTTGAGATATGTTACTTACTATGTTATGAAGCCATTCTGTATCATCATTTAAAAAATTACATATTCCTGGTCTCGTTGCATTAATTTTTATAATATCTTCGTCAGCGTCAAATTCTGGTAAGATATCATGAGGTATTTTTTCATTCATAATTTTACCATGGGTTCCTATTATTATTATAATTGGTTCTATATATTTTTCTGATTCAAGCGCAGCCATATATATATACTATATTTTATCTTTTTTTAGAACGCTTAGACTTTCTTTTTTTAGATTTTCTTTTTTTAGACTTTCTTTTTTTAGATTTTCTACGTCTTGTTTTACGTTTTTTTTTCTTTCCTTTTGCACCCTCTTCATCTTCGTCTGAACTAAGGTCTAAATCTGAATTATAATAATCAGTCCAATATTTAGGTGCGGACAAAGCTTTTACACCATTTTTATTTAAAACAGTAACATTAAATGTTCCTTGTTGATTATCGGTCATGACTGTTATAGTATCACCAATTTTATAATTATTATATGTGGGTTTGTTTATATTTTGGTTTAGATCTTGATAGTCTTCTATACCAATTACATCGGTCATATATTATATATAAATATTTTTTTTTAATCTATATAATGAATAATAGCTGGATTGCGAGTAATTGTACAATTATGAATATAATCCCCTACTAATTCAGATAGCCAGTCATGATATTCTTCAATCAGTAGCGGATTTCTATTGTCTACTCCTTCACTTAATGAATTGTGCATAATTAGCCCCCAATAATAATCCAATATATCGCTGTGACCGTATTCACGTACATTCATTTTGTTTTTATTTGGTACATTTATTTTATCCATAGTTAGTGAAAATAATGGAATAAATGGAATACGCGGAGGAAAAAATCTCCATTTATACGATTTTTCTGCATTTATCATGAAAATTTCATTTAAACTTTGATAGTTAAAATCGTATGGGTTTTTCATATTTTCTCGGTCTGTTAATATTCTACTGTCTACCGGATCTAATAATACCATTCTCTCTACATTATCTAGGAATTTACATTGTGCTAATGCTTCACTTGTCCCCGATGAATGGGCTACAATTACAGTGGGTTTATTTTCTGTTACTGCTTTCAATATTATTGGGTTTTTTTTTAAATCCTCATTGACTACATTTACAATAATATTTTTTTCTGAAAGTTTTGTTAAAAAATTGTTGTATAATTCTCCAGGAATATAAGAATTACCTCCAGTAAAAAATAAACATTGCTTTGAATCTGTAGTATTATATGGAATGTATTTTTTATAATAACAACCAGATATTTTTCGTTCTACCTTTTGCGTTAAAACACGTGGAGTAGCAACATATGGCTTATCACTAAACCATTGAAAAGATGTTGCACTATAAAGACAACATAAAAGCGAAGCAAATACTTTCATTATAGTATCTATATTTAGAATATTTAAACAAAAATAACGTAAATTATAATCGTTTTATAAAATAGAATGAAATTATCTTTTTTGTCAATAGTGATTTTATTTACAAATTGCTATGCATTCAAATTACCTAGTACACCACAAATTGTAAAAATGAATGATAATATTTATCAACATTATGACCATTTAGGAAAATATAAATCATGGTTTGAACCGAATTTATTTTCAACCATACATGATTATCATAGTCATGATATCAAACATGATGTAGTGGATATTTCACATAAAGCGGGCAATGAGGTGGTAAAGATAATTTCAGCAGGTTTACCCAATGTAGATAGCATTGGTCACAGGATTTTGCATGCAAATGATGTTTACATCAATTCGATATTAAATAATGATAATATTCCACATGAAGTTCAAAAAATGCTTATTTTATCAAGTATTAAGTTAGCTCAATATGGTGATGATATGGGTTCTAAATTATTAACCTTATATTATAATTTAGTAGATTATTGTTTATAGGTCAATATTATAACCTCTATGTATTATAATGTTGATTAGGAAAACATTGTCTCTAGCAAAGAGACCCATATTAAATGCGTTCCATAAGAGACAATCCACAACTACTATGGTTATGAACCCCTTACCAGGGTTAGATATTGGTATACCTCTTAATATTTTTCAAAATGTATATACACAATTACATTATGGAGAAAATATTGTTACAGGTCGTGATATTCTATTGCAATTTATGATAGGATACTACGTATATGGCTTAGATAGGTATAACGATTCGTTAGACTATATAAAAAATCCCTATTCGACAACCAAAAAAGACCTTTATGAATACATTTATATTAATAAAGATATGATGAAAAATACGTTACAGTTGGCTTATGCGATTACGCTGATAGCTCTTTTTAATGATGAATATTTTTGGTTAAATGTCCCCTTTATTGCTATATTAGAATTAACTAAGAATTATAAAGATATTAAACCCTATTTGGGTGTATATAAACCAGCTTTTATTGCTACATTATGGACTGCAAGCGCGGTTTGGTTGCCATGTGTATTGCACGACCATAACTATGACATTTTAATGTATCCTCAAGACTATTTACCATGCGCTTTGACATTATTTAGTGCTAGTAATATTATAGATGGTAAAGATATTATTGAAGATAAACAAAACAATATATCTACTATACCTGTAGTCTATGGACAAGAAATGTCCATTGTAATTAGTATGATTGCACTAATATTTTCTTGTTTGATTTTTGGATTTAATCCCCATTTTTTGGACCGCCCATTTGTAAATTCTTTTATAGAAATACAAAATGGATGCATTAGTTTTTTGCCATATGTACTGAATGCAACCTTGGCATAAAATTGAACTATGTTTAATATACATACAATATATTAAACATGGACGGTATAATTGACCCCGTTGCAAAACAACGTATCTTGGCTGAAAATGCAGAGCAGGTCTATTTTCAAGATTTAAAAAAACAAATTATTCAAAAAATAGCTGCTGAATGGAAATCCAAACGGCGAGTTCATGAAAAAATAGAAAATAAATATTATAATTTGGAATATACTATAGAAGACTCTTATAATAGAACTGGAAACCGCACGTTAGTCTTTATTCATAGTGGGAAAAAAATACACGATTATAATTATATAGATATTTCAAATACAATAAGAAATATTTTATCTATATAAGTAGAAAATATTAAACCAATATATATCTTTATTTTTTTTTGGATAAAATCCATATAAATCACAATTTAAATCATTCATTTGTTTATTTATAGAAGGATTTTTACGGAATTGATTATGTAAATATTCACATAATAAATAGGTGCTTTTCATTATAAATGGTTTATATAATTTTCTCCTTAATATGAAACCAGTCTAACTCCATATTATGAATATATACATTTAGGTTACCAAACGTTTTTTTCATTTCAGAGACAGCCTCTTTATGCGCTTGTAATGTAATTGAACCGCTAAACAGTCCCATTAAATAAGAACCAAATCCGGCAACTTTGGAGTTCCCTTTTAATTTAAAAAAAAATTTATAATGGTCACTTCCTATGTCACACGGACTGGTCTGGATTTTGTCTCTACGGCGCGTACATCTTATTTTATTCCATTTGATTTTTTTCCATGAATTATATTTTACTGCTTGTAGACGTATTGTTGTAGTACCATATACGTTAAAGTATGTATGGGGGACAGTTTGAAATAAATTATATCCTTTTTTGATATTATTTAAAATATATTTTTGCACCCTAGGACTGGTTAATGTAGCATATCCTTTGTCGGGACTATTCCAGTTTATTCTTATGGACAAATATCGTGGTCCATTTTTTTTTTTATAGGTTTTCATTATATATTTTGTATATAATTATTGTCCTGAAATCAAATTAGTATATAGAAAATAAAATCTTCATAGTATATTATGTTGCGCGGATTTTTAAAGCTACCTAGCCTTAAAATTACTTATTTTGCCATTGATTTAGCATTTAAATCTGCGACAACATATTTTTTGTATCGTATTTATAATACTTTAACTCATTCATTGCCTATTGCCATAACTAATAATCCCCCAAATTTAGATGATTTAAATAATTCTATTGTTTTAGAAGATAGTCAGATTTCTGTAAATAGTAGTGATTTAGATCAGCACTCAGAGCAAGATGATAGCGTTGATAATGATACTGGAATACAAAAAAGGTCTTTTTGGTCTTTGGGTAATTATTTAAATAATACTACTACTGTAGAAATATAATTAAATGTAATCACATATAACTGCCTTATTATCATTTAATAAAAAAGGTTTTCCGCATCCATATATTTTTCCTTGGTTATAAAGGGCATCACATTTATCTTTCTCTAAATGAGGTGGTATTTGTTTGCCATTTGATTTATAAATACCATGGCGAAATATTTTACAATTAAATTCTTTTTTTAAAATTTGTATATATTCTTTACAATGCGGACAATTTACAATAATATAATCCATATAATATATTATATTATTTAAACACCAATGGTGTAGTGGTAACATGACCGCCTTCCAAGCGGTCGCCCGGGGTTCGATTCCCCGTTGGTGTATATTTATTATAAAATTGAAGTATTATTAATTAATTATTTAACTATAATCATGGAAAGAATCCCATATTCACTTCGAATGAAAATGATGATAGAATCCATTTTGCTATTAAAGAATCAAAATGGATGGAATAAAATTCATTATAACATACAAAAATCTTCTTTATATTTAATAAAAACGTATTGTAATAGAGATATAGACAGTGAAATGGTGTATGAAAACATTTTACGAGCAAATACGATTGTATATTTTGTAAATGGTAAAACATTTACATGGTTAAAAAAGGGCAAGGCGTACTATGGTAAGACTGATATTTATAAAGATGTTTATTATCATAAACCTAAGTACATGGATGCTTGTACTTTCTTTCCACCACACGGATCATTTACTCATTTTCAAGAATTACCATAAATATTTATGACTCAATATTTTAGCATTATAACAACCATTGTTTTTATTAATTTCTTTTTTAACGGCTAATCCGCGTTTTTTAGTACCCGAATGTCTAGAATAATAATTTTGCATTCGTTTCAATGAACCATGATTTTTGTATGCATATAAACCTAAAGGGGTTCTATCTTTATATTGGGGGTATCTTTGGTCCCCAAAGTGTATTTTTCTGACCTTTTTGGTTTTGTTATTTCTAATATATGCCGTATATTTTTTTGGATAAGGTCCGCGGCTAAATTTTAATATTCGCTCTTTCATATATATATCATTTTATTATATATATGGAAGCATTGGACGTGGGAACTCGTTATCATATTTATGATTATTTATTTATTGAAGATATTATTTACATGTCCTATATAAATAATCATATTGCAAGAGAAATCCATTCCCCCTATTTTAAAAATCATCTTACAAAAAGAGATGCACCCATGATATTTAATATAATAGATAATTATTGTAAAATATGTAACATGAAAAGTTTTTTATTATTGAAAAA
>MDTB01213287.1_pt1 | contig 11702 bp, 10 predicted proteins | sample 811161 | NCBI WGS metagenome assembly MDTB01 (sample SAMN05326650, study PRJNA326480) | marine metagenome | isolation source: seawater | place: Mediterranean Sea | collected 2009
ATTTCATTATTAATCGACCCTCATCTCTTGCTATAGATAAAAATAAGGCCTGGCATATTAAAAAAAAACTAGATGTAAAATTGATGAAAAAGGGTGCTACAATTTTAAAAGGAACACATAATTTCTCAACATTTAGAGCCTCAAATTGCCAGGCTAAATCACCAATCAGAACATTGAAAAAACCTTCAATAAGTAAAAGCAAAAATAAGATTGTATTTACCTTTCAATCAAAGTCTTTTCTCCAGCAACAAGTAAGGTCAATGGTAGGCTCATTAAAATATCTAGGTGAGGGAAAATGGAATTTAAAAGATTTTAAAAAAGCATTTCAATCCAAAAAAAGATCAATGTGTGCTCCCCCAGCTCCAGCACATGGATTATATTTAGCTAAAGTCAAATATTAAAAGTACTTGAATTATTTTTTTATCATTTAAGAAAATTTAAATAATTTCAATTTTTTATAAAGAAAAAATAAAAAACAAATAGTTGAAAAATAGATGAACATAGTAAGAATTAACGACTGAGCTCCTATAATAAAAGGATTTGAATAGGTGAAAATAGATATACTAAGAGCAAAAACTAAAACTAAAATTAAAATTGTGAAAGAATTTTTAATCTCCTCTAACGTTGATTTTTTAAGTAACCAGGCACAATACAAAAATATCAAAAAGGTTAATAAGGTATTTTTTAAGTCAGATTTAAAATAGTGTTTTAAATAAGTAATTATAAATCTCAGAGGTTTTATTATAAATGTTAATTCAAGAACCTCCGATGGAAAATTAATAATAGCACTTTTTACAATACCATTGAGAATTTTATCTGACTTTCCCCATAAAAATCTTGTTCCATTACACTCTAGATTCTTATCAGTTTTTGTAGAGAATTTTTCAGCACCTCCATGAGTTCTAAACCATGTGAAACAGTTTTTGTAATTAATCAATTCATTTTTTTTAATGTCAAAAAGTTGGTACTCATCTTTCCCGTTTTCTTTAAGCCATTTAAATGATGCACTAAAACCGTCCTGGTCATTAGACGGATAATCTAAATACTTTAAATAATATATCAAAATATTTTTTAATATATTTGAATCTCCACAAAACGATTTTCTTACAAAGTATTTAATTTTTTGATCATTTTTATAATGATAATCAATAAATTTTCTCTCACAAAAAAAATTATAACTTAAATCATTACTAAAAGGGCGTTCATCTGTATAAGATTTTCGAATTTCAGGATGAAGAGCTAAGCCTAAATAGATACTGTGAGACACAACATGTGATCCCTCATTTCTCTCTTTATAAATAGGGTTCAATCTATATTCCATAAATATTTTTGAAATAAATAAAATTATAAAAAATAAGATTAATACTTTTGATTTTTCAAAAAAAATTTTAAAGGCACTTAGTTTAAACTTATTATTTTTCCTAATTTCTATTATAGAAAAAATTATATTTAATATTAAAAAAAATAATAAGAGTAAAAAAGCCCATATCAAAGTGGTTCTAACATAGTATAAAAATATTAAAATAATTGACTGCATTAAGACAGATAATATTTGAGGTAAAGAGTTTTTATTAATTTTTTTTAAATTAAAAGTAAAAAAACAAATATGTATTAATGGTAATACTGCCAATAAGGTCATGAATCTAATAGAATAAATTACACCAACGTTATAACTAAATCTTTCTGCTGCTGGCAATATTAACAAAAATGATAATAAAAAAACTAAAAGTATTACTTTCGATAAATTATTTTTTCTAAATGATAAATAAAATAGAGTAATAGATAAAATGAGAATCAGAAAATATAAATTAAGTAAACTACTTACGCTATAACCAAAAATTAAAAATGCTAAATAACTGTAGTCTTGGTAACCAACATCTAATTCTGACATTGTAAAAATTCCACCTGAGCTTACATCTTTAATTTCTCTAGCCTTATTTAAAATTTCGTCATTAATAGTTTCATAATTCATCAAGAAATTATAAATTTTATTAAAACCAATATACCCATAAAGATTGTGGTCTATTCGAGATATAGTTGCCGCAATACTTTTTGAGAACCAAAATTGCAAAGACTCATTCGTTGAAAGATGCCAACCATTTTTTACAGCAAAGCTGTAGGAGAAGATTAAAATAATTATTATAAATAAAATTAAAATAAAATTTTCTAATTTTTGATTTATCTTTTCCATAAATGTTATTTTAAGATGTGAGGCACTTTACTAATTGTCGCATGATTTTAATTTAGATTATAACATAATATTTAGATTATGAATTTTTAAAAATAATGACTTTTTTAAATAATGATGATAAGTAAGCTTTATGAATAATAATATCAGCACAAAAGACTCATTCATTAATTTATTTAATATTCTGCTTTTACATACATCTTTTTTGTTATTAGCCTTTTATTCAATAAATAATCTAGGGTACTTTGCAAGTGTTCCGTTATTTATTTTAATTTCAATAATTCATCAAAAATTTTTAGGGGAATTTATACATGAGGGATGCCATTATCATTTGTTTAAATTTAAAAAAATTAATGAGATCCTTAGTAATTATTTTGTAGGAATATTTTTTTTCGTATCTGTACAAAATTACAGAAAAAAACACTTTGAACATCATAAACATGACGAGTATTTCAAAGATACCGATCCTGAAACAGGACCAATAAAAGTTTACTCTAGAAAAGAATTTTGGAAAAAAGTTTTGCTTGATCTTGTTGGGATCAATGGTTTGAAATTTTTACTTCGATACACGAATCATGAGGAAGAAGCTGGAAAATTCAAAACAGATTATAATTTTTTTCTAATTTTATTATTACAAATAGTTTTTTTTGTATCTATTTTTCAAACTAAATATTTTTTATTTTACTTGATTTATTACTTCACATTAGGAACTCTTTACCATCTTCAATTAAGATTAAGAGTCCTAGGCCAACATTTGCATTTGGAAAAAAACAAACCTATTCAGTTTGACAAAACTACTTCAAGAACAATTAAAGGTGGTATTTTAGAAAAAATGTTTTTTACATCTGATATTACAGCTTTCCATGATTTACATCATTTACATCCTTATTATCCTTACAGAAAATTAAGAGAAATTTTCAATAAAAAGCAAATGTATTCAAATGAGGATGAAAATGTTTACACTAAAAGCAGATTTAAGTTTTTAAATAATTTCTATAAAAGTCTCAATTAGAAAGATAAAATTTTTTCTATAACTTTTTTCGCTAAATCTTCATTTATATTTACTGCCTCTTTTGTATCACCAGATTTATTCTGACTATAAATTTTAAAATCATTAATATTAATAACTATTTTTTTTTTATTTTTTTATCTTCCCAAGTAAGAAACCACATTCTATTTTCTTTTATTAAGCGTAAACTTTTGCATATTTCCTCAAATCGGTCTTTATCTAATTCTTTTTCTTTTTTTTTTAGATTTGTTAAAAGCAAAAATTTAATTGATAATATTTTGCTCATTAATAGTTTTTTTTGCTATATCTATAAGCTCATCTTTATTCAACTTCTTCATTTTTGGTGTAGAAATATTAAAATATAATGCTCTTTCAAGAAGTGAAGAAAAATTTCTGGCTGTTATAGTAACTTCAGGATAACTTCCATACATACATCCATCACAAACTGAAGTTTTTTTTAAAACGTCCGAATGAATAGTTTTGTCCATATACTTTTCCGGAAAATCTTTATCATAAACATAAAACTTTTTTTCAGTTTCGTAGTCACAACAAACTTTTAATAGACCACTTGGTGCTATTGCAAAATATAGATTGGGAGAGTCACACATATTTGAATTCTTTTTTCTCCAATTAATTGGTTTCTTCAAAATAAATCTTCCTACATCATCTAAGTACTCATCTGAGTCATATAAATTAAAATTCTTTTTCAATTGTTTTAATTTTGTTATAAAATTTAAAATTTCATTTTCCTTAAAGTCGAAATTCTTGAAGTCTAATGTTCCAGTATAATCAAGCGTTCTATAAGGAAGAGGATTAGTAGGATCAGATATATGAACTGGTACTAAAGATACTCCCCAGCCAATTTTAGTTGCAAATCTAATCACACCCTCGATATGATGAAAATTTGTTGGCATAATAACACTATTAAAAAAGGCTGTGCAATCTTCAGGAAAAATTTTGGAAACTTTAGAAATAGTTTCTATAGCGTCATCCCAAGATTTTTTAAATCCACCATTAATTTTATCTTGAACTTCTCCGTGTAAACTATCAAGAGATATACTTATATCTCTACCACCTGCTTCAACACATTTCTGCAACTGTTCCTCAGTAGCCAAACCATTTGTTTGCATTCTTACGTGTATATTTCTTTTTGTAAAAGCTTTAACAATTTCATGAATATCTTTTCTTACAAATGGTTCACCACCAATAAGCAAGACTATGCTGACGCCAATTTTTTTTAAATTTTCAGCAACTAAATCGATTTGCTCAATATTCATTTCTTCATGTTTAGCATCACCATATATTATATTGCACTGTTCGCATGCTAAATTACATCTAGAAGTAATATAAAATTGAACATAAATCGGTGAGGATTTAGTGATTACTTGTTTTGCTAAACTCAATTTTTGTTTTAAATTAAAAATACTCATTTTTTTACCAATGCAATTATAGAAGATCCAAAGAATCTAAATTTAATTATATAAAAATCTAAAAAAAATAAAATTTCTAAAATTTTCTTTACTATTATGTTACTAGTTTCCATACCACGCTTTATAATAGATTTTTTATCTTGTTCAAATAATGTCAATATTGTTGTTCTTATAAACAACAATGGCACCAATAAAAAGCCCCAATAATACATTCTAACAATTTTTAATTTATTTTTATCCATCACTTTTGACAATGTTTCAGTATTGTATCGTCTAATATGACCCACTGCGTGGTCATATTTTGAAAATAATGAAGGTATTGATGGTACATTTAAGATTAAAAATCCATTTTTTTTTAGGTAAAATTTACAATCTCTTATAAAGGAACTATCGTTCTGAATATGCTCTAAAACGTCTAAAAGAAATATTATATCATACTTATTTTTAAATTTTTTATTCTTAATTTTAATATCATGAACATAATATTTTCCTCTCAAAAATTTTTTTTTATTCCTCTTTTCAATGTCAAATTGATCAACTGAAAAATTAGATATTGACTCCATTCTGTTACTAAAATTTCCTTTACCTGCGCCAATATCTGCACAGACAAAATTTTTATTTAAGTCTATTTTACTTTTCAAGAATAATTCTTTTATTATATTAAATCTCCACTTAATCCATACATTCTTATCATCAGCAACTTTATGCCATGTATTATCTGTTGTATTATATTTTTTTTTCTTTAACATATTAATTGTATTATATTACAAAAGACTTATAACTCAAATTTTATATAAAATGTTCAAAATACTTGTTACAGGTTCATCGGGTTTTGTTGGTGAAGAGCTCGTAGATAAACTGACAAAATCAAATCATAGCGTTATTGGGATAGACAATTTTGAGCCTTCAGATCCTGAAAAAAAAAAATATGAGTTAAAAAATTTTTTTTTTGAAAAAGCAGATATTAGAAATAATTTAAAAAATTTAGACGAAATTTTTAAAAAATATAAACCTCAAATTATTGTTCATTGTGCTTCTAAAATCTTAGATACTAATGACAAAAAAGTGGTATGGGATACTAATTATTTCGCTACTAGAGATATATTAAAACTAAGTATTGAGCATAAAATCAAAAAGTTCATATTTGTTTCAACTTTTTCAATTTTTCAAAAATCGTATAATTTTCCGGTGGATGAAAATGAACCACCATCATACAAAACAGTTTATGGTGAAACGAAATTTAAAACTGAGAAATTAATAATGGAATCAAAATTTGAGGGAGATATTTGTATTCTAAGATGTCCAATTATATTAGGTAAACACCGGTCTTTTAGATTTGGGGTTTTATTTTCAATGATTAAAAATAACTTTAATGTACCTCTTATTGGAGAATGTAAAAACAAGATAAGCTTTGTTCACGTAGCTGATGTATGTAAAGCAATTGAGTTATTTTTTAATGTTAATGGAAAGTATATATTTAATGTTGCAGCAGATGAATCAGAAGAATTTCAATTAATTTTAACACGTTTGATTAACAAAACTAATTCTAAGTCAAAACTTAGATTTTTTAATAAATTTTTAGGAAATCTTTTATTCGATATTGCTGTTTTCTTTAGATTAATACCCTATACATCTTATCATAGAAAAATTTTTAATTATTCAATTGTATTAAACACTAGCAAAATTAAGAAAGTGTTAAAATGGAAACCAGACTATTCAATTGAAAAAATGTTTTACGAAAATTACCTTAATTTTGATAAAGTAAAAAATGAAAATTTAGACTCTTTCAGCAAAAAAAAGGCAAAAGAAGGACTCATAGGAATTATAAAATACTTTATATAAAATCTACTTATTATTTCTTGATAAAATATAAATTTTTCTCTGCATGAATTTATTTAGCTGCAATATACTTATCACTGATCCCAAAATGTGAAGAACACTAGCTAAGTTTATGGACAAAATTATTAAAAAGATTTTAAATATTGATTTAACGTTTTTAATAGTTTCAACAAGAATAGCAATATTGATAATAATAATAATGGTACTTAAAAAAAATAATTTATCATTTGGGTTTTCAAGAAAATAAAATATTAAGGACAAAATTAAAAAAAAAACTATTGGAAATGATGGGATTAGGCCCTTAATTCCCTTATCAAAACTAGTAGCTTCTATAAGTGCAGTTCCAAAAGATAGTCTTTGAAAAAAAAACTTAATTAAAGACCTCTCTTTATGAAATAAAAAAGATTTGGGGGAAAAAATAACTTTTAAATCTTTATTTTTTCTACGGATCCTATCAAAAAATTCTTGATCTTCCTGAAAATATTTTTCTTCATTCATTCCATTATTATTAATAAAGAATTTTCTTTTCATTAATATGTTGCAGGAAGCTAACCAGTCTTTACATACTCTTTTAGGGCCTAATGACTTTCTGTAATTTAGATGTCCTGTGATAAAAAAAGACTTTTTACAATAATGGCTTATCATTTCATTAAATTTTTGATTTTTGAAAGGTATATCTGGTCCACCAACAATATCAGCATTGTCTTCCTTTAAAGTTTTTAATCCATTTTTGAGCCAATTTTTCGGTGGGTAGGCGTCACTATCTATAAATGCAATATATTTAGATTTAATTTTTTTTGCAGCAAAATTTCTTTTTGCTGACATATTTTTTTTCCCCATTATAAATTTAGATACTCTATATTTTGTAAAAGAGATGTTTTCTTTATTATCGAAATCAAGCACGATGCTAACTTGAAAGTTTTTAAAATTAAGATTGTTCAATTTCTTAAGACAAAATTTTAGTTCCTCACCAATTGTTATTGATGGTATAATAATATTTACATGACTTGCTTTCATCAATTTATTAATAATTTGTAAATACAGCTTTTAGAAGGGAAGGTTGATATCTCCAGTTACCTAAAATATTATAAGTTAAAGCACACTCATAAGAACAATTGCAATTAGTATCTTTTATAAACTTTTTTATTTCTTTATTTTTTTCACTATTCCAAACTTTCATAAAATTCATATCATTATCTCTTAAATTACCTACCATTTTGTTTTCTAAAATTTCACATGGATAAACTATTCCTTTTGCACTAATTATTCCAAATAATCCACTTGCGTGGCATGGACTTATATATTTAGGTTTTAAATACATTTTTTTTGTTAGTGAATATGAAATTTTATCTTTTTTGTTATGAAGTTTTCCTTGTAAAGATTTGAGATTATAATTTTTTATTACCCCTTTTTCACAATCTTCAGTTATTTTATTACTTAGCCAACTATATGCATTAAAAATTTCTTCCTTTTTTTCATTAGGAGTTTTAAATACTCCCTCGTCTCTAACAATAGTGCACTTAATGCTTTCAATTTTGCAGTCTTTTACCAAAAAATTATAAAAATTTTTAATATTTTTACAATTCTCATGATTAACAGTCACATTAATTACAGGAGTAATATTTTTACTTATTTTCTTAAGTCTATTATAGGTATCCAAACAACTATTAAATAAATTATCAATTTTTCTAACCCTATCGTGCTCATCAGGATAATCATCGATAGAAATTTGAAAAGTCATTTCTGTTTTAGGACTAAACAAATTTATATCCCTTGCTAACTTTTCAACCCTGTCAGGTAAACTTGCATTAGTAGTAATGTATATTGACTGAACAGTAGTATACTTAATATAAAGTTTTACAATCTCAGCAAGATCCTTACGGGCGAAAGGTTCTCCGCCAGTTAAATTTACATTAAGTAATGATTTTCCTAAACTTTTTACTAATTTTTCAATTTCTTGTACACTCAATTCAGACTTGAATGTTTCAGGATCATCAAAATCTATAAAACAAAATGAACATCTTGCGTTACATCTGTTTGTTACGAAATGCACAAGGCTGACTGGTTCGTTTCTTTTTAAATAAACATTATTTAAAACCCTAAAAAGATTTGTTTTTTTTGTAAGCATTTAAAATCAAATTTTATTATGTTTTTATATAAATAAAATTAATAAATTATCTAACACTTATAATACCAATTGTTCCAGAATTATTTTCTAATGCAAGCAGAATGCTATTATTATTTGTGTTATATGCTATATCTCTTATCCTTTTTTTTATCCTAATTCTTTCCATTGTTACTATTCTTGAATACCCATCTTTGAAATTTACCCTATAAATACTACCAGCCCTCAAACTAGTCACTAAATAAGAACCCTTCCATCTTGGTGAGAAATTGTCAGGCAACTCAAATATCTGTGATATTCCTATTGATGGCACAAAAGAATAAATTGGTTCCTCAAAGCTATAATTGAAATGATTTTTTAAGAACTTATATTTAGCATTGTTTTTAACTTTATCACCATAATTTTCTCCATAGGATGCTTTAGGCCAACCATAATTTTTTCCTTTTTTAATCAAGTTGATTTCATCTCCCCCCCCTAGGCCCATGTTCAGTTGAAATAATAAAATTATCTTTTGTAACCAATAATCCCTGAGGATTACGATGTCCAGTTGAGTAAATTTCCGAATTTTTATTATTAAGATTTATTTCAATAATATCAGCATGTTTATATTCAATATCCTGTCCCCATTGATTTAGTACTTGTTCACTAATTTTTTCCTTTCTTATGACTGTAAGAAAAAGAAAATTATTATCATTTTTCTTTAAAAAGGCCATCCGTCCACCTGTCAAATTTTGATTACATTCAAATTTTTTTTCAACAGTTTGGGAATAAACTTCATCAAATTTAAGAAAATCTATATCAATTTTTGCTGCAAAAATTGAATGACTTCTGCAGCTTTCATTATTTTTTCTGAATGATAGATATATTTTATTATTATGAATCAATGTATCCCCAACAGTGATGCCTTCTGGAAGGTTATTTTTTAAAGTTATCCTATTACTTTTTTTATTTATAAGATCTTTATAGTTAAAATATGAAATATTACCATTAATAGTAGTTATTATTACCTTGTTGTTATATGACTCTATATAAAAAGGCGAAACATCCTCACTATCACGGACGTTATTTAATTTATAAATTTTATTTTTTTTAATTTTTGTTTTATTTTTAAGTTGTACTTCTAAGAAGTCAAGATTTAAAAATTGCGTTGATGGGAAAATTAATTCATTTACTAGATCTTTTGCTAAAGCTAATTCGTTATTCCTCACTGAAATTTCTTTATTTCTTCTTTCAGCTGAATCTAATTTTTCTGTAATTTTTAAAACTGGAAAAAAGGATCTAGTTAAATAAATAATATTATAGTTAAAAATTTTGTAATTTTTTCCACTCTTAAAAAAAATCTCAGCCTTTTCTTTAAAGGTATTATTTATACTTATTATTACATTTAAAGCTAAAATAACAAAACACAAAGCCAAAAATGTTGACATAAATATTATAAAAAGTTTTTTTATCATTTTAGTCTTGTAATAGTGCCTTCAAATGGTATTCCGAACTTTCTCTTAATGCGTTCAAATCATAACCACCCTCTAGAATTGAAACGACTCTATTATCAGTATATTCGTTAACAATTTTAAGAGTTCTTTTCGTAATATCATAAAAGTCTTCAGATTTTAATTTAAATTGTGCTAGTGGATCATCTTGATGCGCGTCAAATCCAGCAGAAAATAATAAAAATTCTGGCTTAAATTCCTTAAGTTTTTTCAAAACATGTTCATATGCACACATGTACTCCTCTGAGTTTGTTCCAGCTGGTAAAGGAATGTTTAAAATATTATCATGTTTACCTTTTTCATTATTTGTACCTGTTCCTGGATAAAAGGGATATTGATGAGTTGATACATATAAAACTTTTTCATTATCGTAAAAAATATCTTGCGTGCCATTTCCATGATGAACATCGAAATCTATTATAGCAATTTTACTAAGTTTATATTTTTCTATAAGATAATGAGCCCCAACTGCCACATTATTGTATATACAAAATCCCATTGCTTTATCTTTTTCTGCATGGTGCCCGGGTGGTCTTACAGGACAGAAAACATTTTTAAACTCTTTATTCTGAACACTATCAATAGCAGTTATTATAGATGCAACTGCATCTGATGAAGCTTGTCTACTACCTGGAGACACAATGGTATCGCCATCTAAAAAATGCAAACCCTTTTTTGGAAAGGAATTTTTTACCTCATCAATATAATCAGATTTATGAGCAATTTTTAAATATTTAGTGTCAAATTTACATGGTTTTTTCCAAATCAATTTTTTGTTTTTTTTTAGGTTTTCAATTACGACCGAAACACGATCTGCTCTTTCAGGATGACCTTGTCCGGTGTCGTGATTTAAATAACTGTCTGTAGTAATAATTCCTGTTTTCACTTAAAATAACTTACCAAAATATTTTTATATATTTTAGTTAATTTTTTTAAGTCAGAAACAGATACACTTTCATCTATTTTGTGCATTGTCTTACCTACTAAGCCAAATTCTAAACAAGGCGCAATATTCTTTATAAATCTTGCATCAGATGTACCGCCAGAGGTAGATAGTTTTGGTTTAAGACCAGTGACTTTTTTAATGATGTTTTGAACCATATAAGTAGTTTTATTTGGCTTAGTCAAAAACGCTTCGCCTGAAACTTCATAACTTACTTTAAATCTAGATTTATTGGCTTTCGTAACTGCTTTAAATATTTTACCAAGTTTACTCTTTAGAGAACCAGACGAGTGTCTATCATTAAATCTAACATTAAAAACAGCCTCAGCAGATCCAGGAATTACATTATCCGCATGATTATCAATATTAATTTTTATTACCTCAAGATTAGATGGTTGAAAGTTTTTTGTTCCTTTATCAAGTTTTAAATCCTTAATTTTTTTTAAAATTTTAATTAATGTATTTGAGGGATTATTAGCTCTGTGTGGATAAGCAACATGACCCTGCGAACCTATAATAGTAAGCCTACCTGTTAAACTTCCTCTTCTTCCAATTTTTATCATTTCTCCAAGTTTATTTGGATTAGTTGGTTCACCCACTATACAAAAATTAATTTTTTCTCTTTTTCTTTTTAAATATTTTATAAGTCTTTTTGTTCCATTCACCGCTATTCCTTCC
>MDTB01030575.1_pt1 | contig 11701 bp, 10 predicted proteins | sample 811161 | NCBI WGS metagenome assembly MDTB01 (sample SAMN05326650, study PRJNA326480) | marine metagenome | isolation source: seawater | place: Mediterranean Sea | collected 2009
GATAAGGTTTTACTATTCTCTTGGGGCATGTTTATTCAGTATTCTCTGTAATGTGCGTCTATGCATTCTTAATCTTCTAGCCGTTTCAGATACATTTCTATTACACTGTATAAACACTCTTTGAATATGTTCCCATCTAATTCGATCAGCAGTCATAGGGTTTTCAGGTGGAGGAGGTAAAATTTCTTTAGAATTTGTCAGTGCATCGAAAATTTGATCAATTTCTGCTGGTTTTGGAAGATAGTCTACTGCTCCAGATTTAATTGCAGCTACTGCAGTAGCAATATTTCCATATCCTGTTAATAAAAGGGACCTGGTTTGTGGACTAATTTTTTGAAGTTCTTTAATTAACTCTAAGCCAGAGCCATCCTCAAGTCTCATATCAACAACAGCATAATCAAAGTTATTCTGTGTTACTTTAGTTATTGAATCTTTAAAACCAGGGGATGAAACTACTTCAAATCCTTTTTTCTCCATCGATCTTGTAAGCCTTTCCCTAAAAGGTAAGTCGTCATCTACAATTAAAAGCTTCATATTCATATATTTAAGATAGAGTTATCAAATGTAATTTCAACAACGGCATTATCCTCAGGGGAATTATAAAAAATTAAATTGCCACCCATGTTTTCAATCAAATTTTTAGATATAAATATTCCTAATCCCATTCCTTGATTGTTTTTAGAAATATAAGGCTCTCCGAGCTTATCAATTATATCTTTTGAAAATCCATTACCATCGTCACTAATGGTAATTTTTACATTTGTACTTGTATAATTTAAATCAACAATTACCTGAGTGTTAGAGTAAAAAATTGCATTTTGTATAATATTACCTAATGCATACATAATTTCATCTTTGTAAACTATCTCTGGCTCATTAAGAATTTCATTTTTTTTTATATTTATTTTTTTATCTTTATTAAATTTTTCAAAATTTATCTTTATTAAGTCCGTTAATTTGACTTTATCTAAAAATTTATCTTTCAATCTCAAAGGGTTTTTTGATAGTTTTTGTAATATTTCTTTACATCTCTCGGCTTGAGATTTTAATAAAACAATATCTTTTACTATATTTTTATCTTCTGTTAATTTTTTCTCCTTAAGCAAATCGTTGAGAATCAAAAAAATAGTATTTAGCGGTGTTCCAAGTTCATGTGCAGTAGCAGCACTTAGAGAACCAACTTCTGTAATTTTTTTTTGATTTAAAATTTGTAGCTTTGAAACAGATAATGCGTTTGAAATTTTTCTTGAAGAACTAGCAAATAAATATGCGTAAATTGCTATAAAAATTACTGTAATTATTAATGAAGAAACTAAACCAAAACTATAGATTGTAGGTAAATAAAAATCTTCACCTAGATCAAGGGGTATGAAGTAAAAATTTAATAATATTATAATAATTATAGATATTGTAGATAGTATTACTGTCATAAGTGCTGGAAGATAGGATGCAGAAGTGATTACTGGAGCTAATATTAATATAGAAAAAGGATTAATTATACCACCAGTTAAAAAAAGTAGAATACCTAATTGCAAAGTATCAAAAAGCAAAAATGAAAATGCTTTAATATTACTTATCGATTTATTTTTTCTTTCTTCAAAAAAAGAATAAAAGTTTACAAAAACTGAAAATAAAATAATTAATAAAGTTTCTATTATTGGTATTTTAATATTAATTAAGTATGTAACAAAAAGGATCGCAAATATTTGTCCAAAAATAGCAATCCATCTTATCTTTATTAAATTACCAAGAAGTATAGTATTCATTAGAAATTAGATATCAAGATTTGCAACCTTTAGTGAATTTTCAGCAATGAATTTTTTTCTAGCATCAGTCTCACCACCCATAAGATCTTCAAAAGTTTTATTAGCTGCATCAATCTCATTAATTTTGACTGATAATAGTATCCTTTCATTTTGATCTAATGTAGTTTCCCACAACTGATCTGGATTCATTTCTCCTAGTCCTTTATATCTATTTATTTGAAGACCTGATTTGCCGATATTTAATACTTTATCTATTAAATTTACTGGGCCAAATATTTTAGACTGTTCACTATTGTTAATAAGAATACCACAGCCACTTTCTTTAAGACGATAAAAATTTTCCATTAATTCATCTTTAAGTTCATTTAATGCTCTTGCTTCAGGAGTAACAATAAAATTTTCATCTATAGTATACTTTTCAGTAAAACCACGAATAGTTCTTTGAAAAAAAATAGAGTAATTTTTATAAGTTACTTTCCAGTTTTTTTGTGAAAAATTAGAAATTAAATTTAATCTTTGCTCAAGATATTTTGCTATTTCTTGTCCTATGTTTTCATCTTTTAGATTTCTTAAATCCAACCCTCTTACAATTGCAGCGTGCTCAATTATATTAATATTATCTAGTCTCCTCAATAAAGGCATAGCTAAATTTTTGGTTTTTTTTGAAAGGTAAATTAATTGCTTTAATTCTTGTCCAGCAACTTGTGATCCTTGTGTATTTTCAAAAATACTATTTTTTAGACCCTCTTGAATTAAGTAATCTTCTAAATCATTTTCATCTTTTTTATAAACAGTAGAATTACCTTTTTTTAATCTATATAATGGAGGTTGAGCAATGTATAGCCTTCCTGAATCAATAATTGGCTTCATGTGTCTATAAAAAAAAGTCAATAGTAATGTTCGTATATGACTTCCATCTACATCTGCATCAGTCATTATTATTATTTTATGATATCTCATTTTAGATGCATCAAATTTTCCTTCAATTTTATTTTGGTTTATATCATCAGTTGGATTTCCAACGCCTGCGCCTATAGCTGTAATAAGTGCTCCTATTTCAGTGCTTGTTAGGACTTGTTTATCATTAGCTCTCTCAACATTTAGTATTTTTCCTCTTAATGGAAGAATAGCTTGATTTTTTCTATCCCTGCCTTGCTTAGCTGATCCACCAGCTGAGTCTCCCTCAACAATAAACAATTCAGAAAGCTCAGGATTTTTTTCTTGGCAGTCTGCAAGTTTACCTGGAAGAGAGGTTGTTTCTAAACCTGTTTTTCTTCTAGTGAGTTCTCTTGCTTTTCTTGCTGCTTCTCTTGCATTAGAGGCTTCTATTATTTTATCGATAACCTTTTTAATTTCAGACGGATTTTCTTCAATCCATTGTTCTAATTTATTTAAACTTGTCGATTCAATTACTGGTCTAACTTCGGAGGAAACAAGTTTATCTTTAGTTTGGCTAGAAAATTTAGGATCTGGAAGTTTTGCTGATATTATACATGTTAAACCTTCCCTTGCATCTTCACCACTAATATTATTAGAAATTTTAGTATTTTTATTAATATAATTTACAATTGATCTAGTTAAAGCACCACGAAAACCTGCAAGATGAGTTCCCCCGTCTCTTTGAATAATATTGTTAGTAAAACAAATTGTGTTTTCGTGATAACTATCGGTCCACTGAAGCGCACATTCAACTGAAATATTATTTTTTTCTCCATGAAAATAGATTGGAATATGATTTATTAAATTTTTACCTTCATTTAAATATTTTACATACTCTTTAATTCCACCATCATATTTAAAATTAATTACTTTTTCTTCAGATTGCCTTTTATCAGTCAAAAAAATACTAATACCTGTATTTAGGAATGCAAGTTCTCTAAGTCTTTTCTCTATTGTTTTGAAATTAAAATTAATATCCTTAAAAATTTTAGTTGTTGGAACAAAAGTAATTTTAGTTCCAGTAAAGAATTTATTATCAATTTTTTTTGAATTGCCAATTACATTTAACTCTTTACTTACTGCGCCATTTTCAAACTCAATATTATGTATTTTACCATCTCTGTTAATTTCTAAAATTAAATTTTCTGACAAAGCGTTTACAACTGATACACCTACACCATGTAACCCTCCAGATACTTTGTAGCTATTTTGATCAAATTTACCACCAGCATGTAGCTCGGTCATTATCAGCTGAGCAGCTGGAATTTTTTCTATTTTGTGAAGATCAACTGGTATTCCTCTGCCATTATCAGTGATTGTAGCAGAGCCATCAGCGTTTAAAATTACCTCTATTTTATCACAAAAACCAGCTAACGCTTCATCTATAGAGTTATCAAGTACTTCGTATATCATTTGATGAAGGCCTGATCCATCATCAGTATCTCCAATATACATTCCTGGTCTCTTTCTTACAGCCTCAAGCCCTTTAAGTACTTTAATGGAATCAGATGAATATTCAGAATTCATTCGTTGGTTATATTATAAAATTGGGTGTTTGTTGATACAAAAGAAAATAAATTTTTATCAGTACCGGTTAAAAAAAATTGAATCTCGAATCTATTTATCATATCTAATAGTAACTCACGGTTATTAGTGTCTAAATGTGAAGCAATTTCATCAAATAGTATTATTGGAAATAAATTTTTATCATTTATTAAATAATTACATTGTGCTAATAACGTCATAAGAACTACTGTCTTTTGTTGTCCAGTAGATAATAAAGATGCTTCAAAATCATTATCAATTATCGCCAAAATGTCAGACCTGTGAGGTCCTATTTTAGTTCCACCATTTTGCTTATCGTAGATACGAGAGTCCCTTAAAATTGACATATATTTTTCAAGAGTAAGTTCAGTATTAAAAAAATCATCTTTCATTTTAAGCTCAACATTAAATTTAAATTTATGATCACTTTTAAGTATGTAAATATTATTGTTTATTGAATTTAATTGAGTATTTCTTAAATGATATATCTCTAACCCTAATGAACATATATCTTTTTCTATATGATCTAACCAATTATCATCAATAGTATTTCTTTGAAGAATTTTAATTCTTTCAAGTAATGATTTTTTATATTTATTTATCAGTCTATTATAATTATTTCTACTTGAAAAAATTAGTCTATCTATGAAATTTCTCCGATACGAAGGTGAAGCTTGAAACAATCTTTCCATTTCAGGTAAAAAAATAAGATATGAGATGAATTGGTTTAAAAAATCACGTGATTCTTTAGATAATTCGTCATTAATTCTAACCGTTTTTTTTAGTTTATTATTTTTACTCTCCGTAGATATTTCAATATCATAGTGATTATTTTGGATTTCTAAATTATTTTTTATTGAGAAATTTTTTTCTTTTTTTTTAATTAAATTAGAAATATTTGAGTTTCTAATTCCTCTACCTTTAGCAATTAAAGAAATTCCCTCTAGAATATTTGTTTTTCCACAACCATTTTTACCATAAAAAATATTTAATTTTTTATCAAATGAAATTTTGTAATTAGAGAAATTTCTAAAATTGTTAAAACAAATATTATTTATTATTGCCAAATTTTACACTCTCATGGGCATTAGAACATACACTAAGCTTGAATTTGAATTTTCAACAGCAATAATTGGGGAGGCATTATCTTTCAAGTTTATTGATATCTCCTCATCTTCTAAATTATTAATAATATCCATGATATATTTAGAATTAAAACCAATTTCAATTTCATCACCTTCATAATTAATTTTAACATCTTCAGAAGCAGTGCTACTTTCATTATTTATAGTATTTAAGTTTAAAATATTTTGTAATAATTTAAATTTAATTACAGGAGATTTTTCATTAGCTATTGTGCTTACTCTATCTACAGCAGATAATAACATCTCTCTATTAATCTTTAAAATATTTGAATTGTCTTTTGGAATAACTCTTTTGTAATCTGGAAAACTGCCATCAATTAATTTTGATATGAATATTATATTTCTTATATTGAATACAATTTTGTTTGAACTAACAGATATTAAAACATCTTGATCAATTTCTGATAACAGTTTCGAAAGTTCATAAATAGTTTTTTTGGGAATAATTACTCCTGAAATTTTATCGATATTTGCTTTTATATTGTGACTAAATTTGGCCAAGCGATGCCCATCTGTTCCAACCAAAGTAACAATATTTTTATCACTTTCATTAGTAATATTGAAATATAAACCATTTAAAAAATATCGTGTTTCTTCATTTGAAATAGCAAACTTTGTTTTATCTATTAATTTAAATAGAATTTTGGAATTAATTTTAATATTAGTTCCAGAACTATCTTGATCGATAATTGGGTAATCCTCTTTTGGTAAACAAGCTAAAGAAAATCTTGATCCCTCAGCTCTTAAAGTTAACAATTTTCCATTATTAGATATTATTTCTATTTCACTATTTTCATTAATCTTCCTAACTATGTCATATAAGATTTGAGAATTTATAGTTGTTGATCCATCCTCAGAAACATTACAGTCAATTTTTTCAATTATTGAGATGTCCATATCAGTTGAAGATAAAATTAATTGGTTGTTTTGTGCCTCAATTAGAATGTTGGACAATATCGGTAAAGAGTTTTTTTTATCAACAATTCCTTGAAGATGGGATAAACTTCTAAAAAAATTATGACGATTTATTTTAAATTTCATATCTTAACATATGATAAAAAAAATTAAGAATCTATAAGTCTTTTCAATAATTCCAAATCTTCATTAAAATTAACATCAGATAGCTTAAGTTCTTCAATTTTTTTAACAGCATGCATTACTGTTGTATGATCTCTACCTCCAAACTTTCTACCAATTTCAGGTAAAGACCGAGAAGTAATTGATTTCGCTAAATACATTGCTATTTGTCTTGGCCTAGCTACAGATCTTGATCTTCTAGGTGAGTGCATATCAGTAATTCTAATATTAAAATGTTCTGCTACTTTCTTTTGTATTTCTTCAATTGTTATTTTTTTATTAGAGGATTTCAATAAATCTTGAAGAACTAATTGCGCTGTTTCCACTGTAATTGCTGTTCCTACTAAAGTAGCGTGTGCAACTAATCTATTGAGAGCTCCCTCCATTTCTCTTACATTTGAAATAATTCTATGGGACAAAAATTCTAAAACTTTAGGAGGAATTTCAACACCTCTTTTGTGTGCTTTCTCAATTAATATTCCTAATCTTAATTCATAAGTTGTAGGATGAATATCAGCTACTAATCCGCAGCCTAGTCTAGATTTTAATCTTTCTTGAACCCCATCAAGATCTGTTGGTGTTTTATCAGCTGAGATAACTATTTGCTTATTTTGTTCTATCAGTGCGTTAAAAGTATGAAAAAATTCTTCTTGAGTGTTGTCTTTGCCACTTATAAATTGAACATCATCAATCATTAATACATCTATTGATCTAAACTGTTCTTTAAATGCAGATGTATCTTTATATCTTAAAGCTCTTACGAATTGGTACATAAATTTTTCTGCAGAAAGATAGATAACTTTTCTTTCAGGCTGTTGTTGTTTTATTTTCCATCCAATGGCGTGCATGAGATGAGTTTTGCCTAAGCCTACCCCTCCACACAGAAATAATGGATTAAAAGTTATTTTATTTGCTTCTGAAACTCTCTGAGAGGCTGCAAATGCTAGTTCATTTGGCTTACCTACAACAAAATTTTCAAAAGTAAAACGTGGATCAAGAGGTGCTCCAAACTCATTAGGATAAGTAGAAGATTGGTTGGATCTTAGATCCATAGTTGACTTCCAGTGATTGTCATTACTTTTAATTGTCCTTGTGGTACCAGGAACAATTCTTCCGCCTGAAGGCTTAACAACAAATTTTATTGTGTCTAAATCAGTTACATGGTTTTTAGCTTCACCTTTAATTTTGTCTGAGTAATTATTTACGATCCAGTCTCTTAAAAATTTAGTAGGAACAGAAAATGTTATTGTTTTTTCTTCGAGAGAAACATAATTTAAATGTTTTAACCAGTTATTAAAAGCCGAATCACCAACATTTTTCTTAAGACTTTTTTTAAAGGACAACCACTTACTTTCATCAAAAATAGCAGATGTATTATCCATTTTCCCCCAAAAAATGATTTTTTATTCAATATAATTTTACGAAAAAAATCCAAAGTCGTAAAAATTTAATCACCAAAATAATTTACTTAATCAACACCCTTTAAGTATTTTTAGCAAGAAGAAAAGTAAAAAATTTTAAAAAAAAATTATTTTTTTGAAATTTGTTTTGATAAGGAGGATAACTTTCTGGATATATATTCTTTTTTGAAAATACCTTTTTTAGAAGCTCTTGCCATTATAGAATTAACATAACTAAAGGATTTTTGAATTTCTTCCTCATTTTTTGTATCAATTGAGGATTGAAATTTATTTATAGCAGATCTAAATTTAGATAGGTATTGAATATTAACAGTATTTCTAGTTTTGTTCTGTCTTGACCTTTTTTTTGCTGAAGCGTGATTAGCCATATGCATGCTATAAATTCAAAATAAATTAAGTCAATTAATATTTATTGTTAGATTTCTTTATATTTTGCAGTTTTGGACAATAAAAAGTGGATCTTCCATACTGTACAATTTTTTTAACCTTATCGTTCCCAATTTTTTTTCCCTCTTTATTATAAACTATAAATTTAGACTGAAAATTTCCTAATGTACCATCAGTAGATCTATAATCACGTATTGTTGAACCTCCAAATTTAATTGCTTTTTTTAAAATTTTTCTAATAGACTTTATTAGTTTCAAAATGAGACTAATTTCTAAATCCTTACCTGAAATAAGAGGCGAAATCTTTGCATCAAATAGAATTTCTGAAGCATAAATATTACCTATACCCGCAATTATTTTTTGATTAAGTAAGATTTGCTTTATCGGGACTTCAGATTTGGAAATTTTCTCAAATAACTTTTGAGATGTAAGATCTGAGCTTAAGGCGTCAATACCTAAATTCGAAATATATTTTTGTTGTTGTAAATCTTTTGTTTTTACTATGTCTATAAACCCAAATCTTCTTGGATCATGATAAATAAGTATCTTTTTACTTTGAAAATATAGAATAAAATGATCATGCTTTTTTCTTTTGTAAATTGAAGAGACAGTTTTTAGTCTTCCTGACATACCTAAATGTACCACTAGAGAATATTCTTTATCTATATCTATGATAATGTACTTTGATATCCGTCTTATGTTGGATATCTTCGAGTTACGTAGTATATTAATAATATTATTAGGAATTTTAAAACGAAGTTTTGTTGTATGAATTTTGACATTAGATATTTTTTGCTTCAATATTATATCAAGTCCTTTAATTGTTGTTTCGACTTCAGGTAGTTCAGGCATAATGAAAAAAAATCATAATTTCGGTTATACAAAAGTAAATTCAAAACAAAAGACTAAATTGGTTCAGAATGTCTTTTCCAGTGTAGCAACTAAATACGATATGATGAATGATTTAATGAGTTTAGGAATGCATCGCTTATGGAAAAAAAGATTAGTAGAGATTATGTCTATAAAAGAAAATGATATTATCTTAGATGTCGGCTCAGGATCTGGAGATATTGCTAGAGAAATTTTAAAGGAAAATTTACCAACTGATCTTTATCTTTTAGATCTAAATAAAGAAATGTTAGAAGAAGGAAAAAAAAGATTAAAAAATGAAAAAAATATAAAATATTTTATTGGAAATGCAGAAAAGTTAAATTTTGAAGACAATTTTTTTGATAAGTATTCTATTTCATTTTGTTTAAGAAATGTGACTGAATATCTATTATCTATAAAAGAAGCCTACAGAGTTCTTAAACCAGGTGGAAAATATTATTGTTTAGAATTTAGTACTCCTAAGTCGTCTCTGATATCTAGTACATACAAAGTTTATAAATCAAAAATTCTGCCTTTATTAGGAGATATAATTGCTAAAGATAGGAATGCTTATAGATATTTAAGTGAAAGTATTGATTTATTTCCACCACAAGAACAGCTTAGTAAAAATCTAATTGATTGTGGTTTTGTCAAAGTTGAAACTATTAATATATTTAATGGAATTGTAGCCATACATTCTGGTTATAAAGTTTGATGAATAAAATTTTATTTATAATAACTGGCTCTATTGCCGCGTCTAGATGTAAAAGAATTATTAGTTTACTTAATAAGAAGGAAGTTGAGATTACCTGTATACTGACTGAAGAAGCAAAAAAATATGTAAAGATATTGGATTTAAAAAAATTACTTAGAGGTAGAGTATTTACTAATGATGCAGAAAAAGAAAATAAAATGCTTCATATTAATCTATCAAGAGATAATGATATTATAGTTGTCTGTCCCGCTACAGCAAATTCTATAGCCAAATTTGCTAATGGATATGGAGATAATTTAGCTTCCAATACTTTACTTGCTTCTAATAAAAAAATTTTGATTGTCCCAGCGATGAACAGTTTCATGTGGCATAATAAGACTAATCAAAGAAATATTAGATTATTAAAAGATAGTGGCCATGAGTTTATTGGACCAAAAGTTGGAAATTTAAAATGTGGAGAATTTGGTTTGGGTAGAATTGACGAAACAAAAACAATAGTAAATACTATTTTTAACAGGCTAAAACATTTTGATCTATTTAAAAATAAAAAATGCTTGGTAACTGCTGGACCTACAATTGAAATGATTGATCCAATTAGGTTTATATCAAATAGATCCTCTGGCAAACAAGGTTATGAGATTGCTTCACAACTCGTTCTATATGGTGCAAAAGTAATTTTAGTTTCAGGACCAACAAACTTAGACCCTCCTCCTAATTTAAAATTTATAAAAATAAAATCGGCTAAAGAAATGTATAACAAGATTAAAAATATATCTAAACTTGATATAGGAATTTTTACTGCTGCAGTGTCTGACTTTAAAAATAAAAAAATTAATAAATCAAAGATAAAAAAAAATAAAAAATTAAATATAAGCCTTATAAATAATATTGATATTTTAGAAAAAATTGGAAAAAGCACTAAACATAGACCTAAATTTTTAGTTGGCTTTGCTGCTGAAACAGGAGGTGTTAATTATGCCAAAAAAAAACTGATAGATAAAAACTGTGATATGATTATTTATAACAAGATTAATAATAAAAACAAAGTATTTGACTCCAATTATAACGAAATATCAATAATTACAAATGATCAGATAAAAAAATTTAAAAAAATGACAAAAGTTAATTGTGCTAAAGAAATTATAAAACATATTTATAATACCACATAAATTTATGAATAATTACTCTGAAAAAGAATATGAAATTTTTAGCAGACTATTTATTCTCAACGAATTTTCTGAGAAAAACTTAAAAATATTATCAAAAATAAAAATTGGAGTTGTTGGCATGGGGGGTATAGGTTGTCCTTTGAGTCAATATTTGGTTAACTCTGGAATTAAAGAATTATTATTAGTGGACGGAGACATTGTAGAGAAAAGTAACCTCAATAGGCAAATTTTGTTTAATTTAACTGATGTTGGAAAAAAAAAGGTTGATGTAGCAAAAGACAAGTTAAAACTAATAAATACTGAATGTAAAATTAATACCATTGATAAAAATATTAATTCTTTAAATTTAAATTCTTTAAAAGAATGTTCTATAGTTGTTGATGCAACTGATGATTGGCTAACTTCTAAATTATTAAATGAATTTTGTGTAAATAAATCAATAAATTTTTTATATTCTTCAGCATTACGACATGATTTACAGATAATTCTATTTGATAATCAAAATAAAAATGATCATCTTTGTTTGAATTGTATATTTCCTAACAAAGATGATGTTGATCTTCCCAGATGTAGTGTAGTTGGTATTTCAGGTATTTCTGCAGGGTTAGCAGGTTTGATTGCTGCTCAAAAAATAATTAATTATTATTTAAATTTAAAGGATGAAACC
>MDTB01015934.1_pt1 | contig 11700 bp, 6 predicted proteins | sample 811161 | NCBI WGS metagenome assembly MDTB01 (sample SAMN05326650, study PRJNA326480) | marine metagenome | isolation source: seawater | place: Mediterranean Sea | collected 2009
GCGGCAGGAACTCCATTAATCCAAGTCCTAATTGAATCTCCATGAGCATGAACTTTTATCTTATTCCAATCATTTGGCTTAAAGGCTTTTCTTGCCTTTTCATTTTTTGACAAATCATTTAACCACCCTCGTCTTGCCTCATCATATATTCCTCCAGTCCACATTCGATTGCGTTTAGTGTCAGGGTCAATTTCAACTTGATACCCAAATACTCTTCCACTCTCTTTTGTTTGGCTTCTGATTTGAACTCCAGAATTAAGTCTGGGATCGACTTTGAATTCATACTCTAAAATAAAATCCCCATATTGCTTTTCTGTACAAAGAAAAGAGTTTGGCGTTTTTGGAACTGTTCTTCCAACGATACATCCGTCTTCAACTGAATATTTGGCTTTGCCTCCTCTTTGTATCCATCCATCAAGGGACTCACCATTAAAGAGAGATGTCCATTTTTCGTTAGCAGATGAATTTAAAATTAATGTTGCGGATAGTAGAGTGAAAGCTAGGTAAGGTTTCATAAAATGAGGAATGGATTTGATTTGAATAATGTGCCGATAATAAAAAAAATATTCTAATATACAACAGTTAAGTTAGAGACAATTATTAGTTAACTGTTTTTATAGTGAATTTTCCAGGAAGGGCATCAAAGGATGCCCCATTCGAAAAATTTACTCTTAGTGATTTTGCTCCATTTAAGTAAACAGCATGCGTAATTGTTCCTGTGTCAGATTTAAAAGTGGCAGAAATTGGATAGTCGCATTTGATGTCTTTTTGTAATTGTCCAAGTCTTCTGAGATTTTCAATCCAATGAATGGTATTCGCTTTGGTGTTTCCGGAATCAAGTGGCATTTTTTTTCCATATTCATTCCATTTCTTCCAAGAGTTTTCTGCATCATATAGAGCCTCATAGCTCATCATAATACTAGGCCAACCTGCCCATTTTCCGTTAGAATTGTTTAAAGAAAATTCATAATTTTCTTTTACGAAATTTGGAAAACGTCCCAAGTAAAGTGAGCCGCCGTGAATGGGTAAAATGTTGATACCAGTCTTGCAATGAGGGGCATCTGAAAACCAAGTTTCATAGGTGCTTTTCCCTCCCCATATCATACCTAGCGAGGGTGATTTTATTTTTTCTGGATGATTTTCTTTATTTATATCGAACCAATATTCTTCTATGGCTGCCAATTCTGAAGAATAAAGAAAAATACCGAGGTCACGCAATCTTGTATTATTTGTAAACTGACCAAGTAGAATGAGTCCAGTCCATGCATTCATTGATTCTGAAGATGATTCCTGATTGTTTCCATCTGCGAATCTAGCATGTCCTGAAGCCCAGCTGTGACCCGCGTATGGATCAAAGTTTCTTAAGAAGGGAAAGTGTTTATTTTGTCGATCAGTATTTGCTATGTCTTGAATAATTAAATTGATAATGGATCCCCAGTTTTTTTCTTTTAGCCATTCAGGCTCAAACCTTGCGATTTCTGAGGCTGCTCGCAAAAAATAGCCATAATGGAAATGATGGTCATTAATTTCTTTAGCTGATCCGTAGCTTGGAGGAATTCCCGTTAGTGTTGACCAATTTTCGTCATAATAAAAATGTTTATCACCCTTCAACTCACTATATGAGAACCAATCTTTTAGTTCTGATTTGATTTTAGTTCTAATACTTTCAGATATTGAATCGTGGTTACAAACTTCGGCAATTGAGCTGGCACTCGCTAAATTGCCAAGTGCCTTACCTGCCCAATAGGTGTCCTTGGCTAGGTTTTTTGAATTGAGAATATTTTGTAGTTCTTTTTTAAGATTTTTTACTTCTAAAGGAAGACTTGGAAGAACGCCTGGAAAATCATAATTAATTTTAAACGAGTTTCCCTCCATCAATTTCATTTTTCCTCGGACTGATTGGTAATGATATTTTGTTGTAGGGTTCTTTGACCTTCTCCATTGGTGGGGATAAAGCGCTGTCAGTGTTTTGTTGTTACTTAAAGTTGAAGGGCAGACAGCTTTTGTTTCGAATTTGAATTCTGTAACAACACTTGAATCCGAATTTTTAAAGCTCCAATTGATATGAGTGTTTACTACATGATTATGTGCAAAATTGCCGAAGTACTTTAGGGTTGATTGATCATTATTCGGTAGTAACGCTAGCGAGAAAAAACCACTTTTTGGACCGCCTGCATTTATTTGCTTAGATTGCAATTCATCCCATTTGTATCGTTTTGGAATGAATAGTCCATAATGATTCCCTTTGTCAGTAGTTAACCCAATTGTATTTTTCGATTTGCTCCATATTATTGGATTTGATGAAAATAAAATCGAAGGGGTGATGTTTTTAAAATTCACGAAAATGAAAGGTGATCCATGTCCGTATGTTAACCTTAAAAAATTATTTTTATCTCCTAAATGAGTCGTTACGAACCAATCACTGAAGTCGTGAACGCGTGCCTCTTTAAATAATTTTTTTGTATTTGTCGCAATGATTAAGTCCTGCGTTAATTCTGGCATTCCGGCAGCTAGCCCTTTCTCGAAAGCATTAATGCTACTGCCGGGATAAAATATTCTTAGTCCTTGTTTGTCATAATCGAGAGCAAAAGGATGAGGAAAATGGTTGGAGGAAAACTTTTCCCATAAAATTGAACTCCACCAGTCATTAGTAGGAACAGGGCCAGTTAAATGATTGGTTCGATAAATTATATTCTGAGGTAGTGTTTCCTTATTTGTGTTATGATAGGAAATTGATCCATTTCCTGAAATTAGTGGTTTAGCATTGAGGTTTGTATATAAACAAAAGAACAGTGCTAACCTTAGAGTCAGAGACATGCTTGGATATAACTTTTTATGGGCTGATTGTTAATGAATTGGCAAACTAATTAACTCATAATTAGCCTTAAGTAATCCTAAGGAAGGATTATTCTTATATTATAGAGTTAAAGGGACTGTTCAATTCTTTTCCCTCAAAAGTATACTACTTGATACTGTCAAATATTGCATTGAGCCATGTTTTCTGATTTCTAAAATATTAGACATTTTCATAGGGTTTTTAAAACATGCTTTCCAAAAAGAAGTTACAGTCATATCCTTATCCATAGGTGAGACTTCAATTGACATTTACGTTCATTTTATTGGTGGCCGGCTACACATTCGCCACCCCGGATTCGGGGGATCTCGTGAAAAATGAAGACCGCAAAGATCACTGGTCCTTTAAACCTCTCGCTCAGTTCAAAGCCGACCATAGCATTGACTCATTTATTAACAAAAAACTGATAGCTAATGGCTTAAGTATGTCGCCGGAAGCTGATCGGCGAACATGGATCCGGCGTGTATACTTTGATTTGATCGGCCTTCCACCGTCACCGGAACAGGTAAGGGCCTTCCTCACCGACACTGATTCAAGAGCACATGAACGAGTCGTTGACCAACTGCTCTCTTCACCAAGATATGGAGAGCGTTGGGCCCAGCACTGGCTCGATGTGGTTCGCTATGCTGATACTCATGGTTTTGAAGTAAATACTCCCCGCCCAAATGCATGGCCGTACCGAGACTACGTAATAGAGGCTTTTAATAATGATACTCCATTCGACCAGTTCATCCGCGAACAAATAGCAGGCGATCAGTTCGGTAAGGATGCTGGGACCGGTTTTCTAGTTACAGCAGCACGCCTGTTACCAGGCCAGATCGGCAAAGACGCTGAATCAATGCGACTTGCTCGCCAGGATGAGTTAGGTGAGATAGTCATAAACACTAGCGAGGCATTCCTTGGGCTCAGTGTTGGTTGTGCCCGCTGCCATGACCACAAATTTGATGATATCTCAGCGAAGGATTATTACTCTATGCAGGCTTTCTTTGCCGGAGTGTCCTACGGTAACCGTCCGATCCGATCCCTCGAATCAGAGACCTTAAACAAGGAAAAGGAAAAACTTAAATCCCGGATACGTGAAATTGATCGCACTCTGGCCGGTCTCGTGCCTCTCGCTCGATCAGGTGTGGAGAGACCGCCTGTTAAAGCTTCAATCAATGTCGAAAGGTTTAATCCGGTTAAGGCAAGGAAAATTAGGTTCACCATCCAAAAGACAAATCTGTACGAGCCTTGCATTGATGAACTAGAAGTATTCGACTTAAAGGGCAACAATATTGCTCTCTCATCGCTAAACGTAACTAGGAGCGCCTCAGGTAGCAAAGAAGAACCAAACCGGCACCAACTTGATTTTATTAATGACGGAAAGTTTGGTAATGCAAACAGCTGGATGTGTAGTAAAAAGACTGGATGGGTAATGCTCGAATTTCCCATCGAACACACTGTCGAGCGTGTCGTCTGGGCACGAGACCGTAACGGCAAATTCCAAGACAGGCTAGCGCTTGAATACGTGATTGAGGTTGCCGATGATTCAGAAAAATGGCAGGTTGTGGCAGATTCCAAGGACCGTCGCTCATTAATTGATATTGTTAACGGAGTCGTTGAACCTGGTCCAGGACGATCTGGAAATAACGTTTTTGAAAATGCGTTCGATGGTGATGTCGGAACAACGACCTTCACAACAAATGGTGGTACATTGACGGCCCCACAGCGCTCACTGTTGGCGCTCGAAGAGGGAATGGTTCACAACCTGTCTCATATCCGCATCAATGACGTTTCGGGTAACGATAATAATGGCCGCATGAAAAAGATCACTCTGCGCGTTACTACCGATTCTGATAAGGATCTCACTGCACGAACCTATTTCAATGTAACTAATCTCTCGGTCAAGATGTTCAGTGGTGATGCGAACCCTCTACCGAATGTTGTTATCAATGGTAACACGATTGAACACCTCGATACTGAACATGATGGGTTTTATTCCATAGTTTTTGATCCAGTACCGGGAGCTACCGGCATCGAATTTGAATGGGCAAATGAAGGGCAACACAAGCACTGGACGATACGCGAAATTGAAGCCTGCACCAGCGCCCCTGAAGGGCAAAAGAATCAAATTGGTATAATCGCTAAGGATCTCAAAAAACAATTAAAATCCAAGTCACTAATGCAGGAGAAAAGCAATATAGAGGCTCGGCTAAGAGAATTTTCCAAATCCAGATCAGTCTTTGGAGGGATTTTTGGCAAACCCGATCCAGTTCACATCTTAAATCGAGGCGATGCCGAGCAACCCGAAGAGGAAGTGACTCCAACTGTTCTTAGTGCGCTCGGTGATTTATCTTTAGCAAAAGATGCGCCTGAATCAGAGCGCCGACTAGCTTTGGCAAAATGGATTGCGGATGAGAAAAATCCACTCACAGCTCGTGTCGCAGTCAATAGAATATGGCAAGGGCATTTCGGTATTGGAATTGTTGAGACAGCAAATGATTTCGGTAAGATTGGCGCAGCCCCGTCTCACCCCGAACTCCTTGACTGGTTATCTTTTGAATTTATCCGATCAGGTTGGTCTGTGAAGCACTTGCATCGTTTAATCGTTCTATCTGATACTTACCGGCAATCAGGACAGATAGTGACACATGCGAGTACCAAAGATGCTGAGGTTCGGCTATTGTGGCGATTTCCATCCCGTCGTCTGGAAGCAGAAGGTATCCGCGATGCAATGTTGGCAGTTAGTGGAAGACTGAATCTAAAAACAGGTGGACCTGGCTTCGATCTATTTTCGTCACGCGGCGGGCTCAGTGGGTTCCCTCCGATTTTAAAATTTCAAGGTGATGGCCTGCGCCGCATGATTTATGCGCACAAGATTAGAATGGAGCCTGATGCGGTGTTTGGTGCTTTTGATTGTCCTGACGCTGGCCAAAGCGTATCACGTAGACGGCAGAGCACGACGCCAATTCAGGCACTTAACTTGTTTAATAGTCAGTTCACGATCGATGAATCCAAAGCGATGGTAAAGCGCATTATGGAGGATGTAGGATCGGAGTTGCCTGCCCAGGTCACGCATGCCTATTGGCTTGCTTACGGACGTGATCCACAGCCGAACGAAATATCCGACGCCGAATCGGTAATACGGCGACATGGCCTTGAAACACTCTGCCGGGCAATATTCAACAGTAACGAATTCCTTTTTATTCCATGATGAACTGCGCCGAAAATCTTTCACCAAGCGGGCGACAGTTATTGGATCGCCGAGTTTTCTTAGAAAACAGTGTCACTGCACTGAGTTCGATTGCGTTGACGAGTTTACTAGGAAACGAAGGGCTGCTCGCTGCAAATCGAACGACGATTGATCCATCGCAACCTTATGCTCCTCGTGCACCACACTTTGCTCCAAAAGCAAAGAACGTACTAGTGATCTTCTGTCCAGGAGCCGTTAGCCAATTGGAGACATGGGACTATAAACCAGAATTGATTAAACAAGACGGCAAACCTCTAGTAGGTGGTCCGGCAGTGACTTTTCAAGGGCCCGCGGGAAATCTCGCACAGCCACAGTACGAGTTCAGGCGTCGCGGGCAGACTGGAAAAATGGTCTCGCAGATGATTCCTCACCTAGCAGAACTAACCGATGATATTGCATTTATTCATTCACTTACTAGCAAATCAAACACTCATGGTCCCGCGGAAAATTTTCTCTCGACTGGTTTTGTTCAGGATGGTTTCCCGAGCATTGGTGGATGGGTCAGTTACGCACTGGGGAGTGAAAATAATAATTTGCCTGCCTTCGTATCCATTCCCGATCCTCGGGGAATTCCGCAATCTAGTGTCAATAACTGGGGGCCTGGATTTCTTCCGGCGGAGTTTCAAGGAACGCCATTCAACGCCTCTAAGCCATTGCTACATCTGGATTCACCAGCCGAAATATCAACTGAACAAAATCAAGCCGCGCGTTCGCTCCTTCAGAGGATGAATATTCGCCATCTCGAACAGCACCCAGGTGACGGTAAACTCGCTGCACGTATTGCCAGTTATGAACTTGCGGCGAAAATGCAACTAAGCGTTCCAGAAATTAATAATATAAACTCAGAGCCAGCTCACGTTTTAAAGAGCTATGGTGCGGACAATACCTCTAACCCGATTAAGGCAGGATTTGCAAAGAACTGTATTCTTGCACGAAGACTGATTGAAAGGGGTGTTCGATTTGTTCAATTATTCAACGGTGCCTACGCTAGTGGAGGGGAACTTAACTGGGACGGGCATAAAGATCTCAAAAAACAGTATGATGTGCATGCCGAGATTCTGGATCAGCCAGCTGCAGCCCTGATCAAAGATTTACGTGAACGTGGTTTGCTAGAAGAAACCCTAGTCGTTTGGTGTACCGAATTTGGACGAATGCCAATGTTTCAAAAGGGTGCAAAAGGACGTGATCATAATCCTGATGGTTTTACCTGTTGGATGACCGGAGCTGGTGTTAATCCTGGCGTGAGTCACGGAGTTACGGACGAATTAGGACGCAAAGCTGTTCAGGATGTACACCCGCTATATGATTTCAACGCAACGATCCTCCATCTTCTCGGACTGGACCACGAGCAGTTGACATTCTACCACAACGGTATCGAGAGACGACTTACTAATGTTGAGGGGAATGTTATCAAAGAAGTGATTTTATAAATTCAAATTTCTGAAAATTTATAAAAAATTAAATTCTCATGCAATTATAACAGCCTACCGACTTTAAACTTGCTAATGATACCGAGTATCTTAATCGCTTTAAACAGTTTAATGATTTTATTCTTAGCTGATTAACTCATGAATAGGTTCAATGCCTTGATCAACTAGATAATGGGGCCTTCCGCTAGAATCACGAACCGTAGCGCTGTTAAGGTCAATGCCTACGTTATGATAAAGTGTAGCGAATACTTCTTGAAACTTTACAGGCCTCTCTATGGGTTCTTCTCCTCTAGAATTAGTGGCTCCTATGACTTGACCAGTATTCATGCCACCTCCTGCTAGAATACAGAAATTTGCTTTAGGCCAATGATCTCTACTATTTTTTGCATTAATTTTAGGAGTTCTACCAAATTCTCCCCACATAACTATTGAAACGTCATTGGAAAGCCCTCTTTCATGAATATCTGTAATTAAGGCACTCAAGCCTTGATCAAGCAGAGGAAACTCTTCCCTGGATCTTGGGAAATTCATGCCATCTCCTCCATGCCAGTCCCATCTGCTATAATTTAGAGAAACAACTCTTGCACCCGCCTCAACTAATCGTCTTGCGACCAGAAAATTTCGTATCATTTTTGGAGCTCCATCCCTTTGATATTTTGGATCATTGACTCCATAACGATCTGCTATCTTGGGTTTTTCTTTTGAGATATCTAATGCATTTGCTAATCCACTGTCAGACAGGATTTCTAGAGCTTGCTTGTTATAATTGTCTAGACCACTCATCTGTCCCGTAGCATCAGCGTCTCTTCTCATTTGATCGACAGATGACCTTAAACGTTCCCTGTCCATTAGTCTTTCTAATGACATTCCTTTTAGTGTAAGACTTTTGGCTCTCATGCTGGGATCTTTATCAACTAATCCCATAGGACCATGTTCAGTTCCGATGAACCCTCCTGTGCCAGCTTCACCCCAAGTTCTATTTCCTGTTGGATACATTAGAGAGAGGTTTGCAGGAACGCCAGGATTCGATCCTTGAATTTTTGATACCCACGAACCAAAAGAAGGCCAACCTCCAGCAGGAGCTTGAGAGCTTTTTTTATGTCCTGTCATACATTGATAACAATCGTGTGCACCATCAGAATCAGATATTGATCTTACTATTGCGAACTTATCTGCAATCTTTGCAAGTTTTGGAAACATCTCACAAATTTGTATTCCTGGAACGTTTGTTCCAATAGGTTTGAATTCTCCGCGGATTTCAGAAGGGGCATCCGGTTTTAAATCAAACATATCTAGATGAGATGGGCCACCAGGCAAATAGATGTTAATTATAGATTTATGAGAAGAGGAAGATCCTGACTGAGACTCCATTGCCATTAGTTGGTCCAAACTTAGGCCCCCCGCCGCCATTCCTCCAATTTTCAAAAAATCTCTTCTAGAATATCCGTCGCAATGAGTGCTTTTTTTATCCGATTTCCCAAAAATTTCTAACATACTTCTCAGACTGAATAGTTAACTAAACTTAAATTAACATTAATAGAGTTTCAATGCCAAGTATAAGAGTATTTTTTTTACATTTTATCAGGAGGGTAAATTCCAAGTAATTCTAGGCCATGTTTAAGGATTTTTGAGGTAGAATCACACAATGCTAGCCTTGTGTGCCTAGTTTGCCCCTTAGAACTAAGTACAGGGCACTGCTCATAAAATGAATGGAATGTTTGAGCAAGTTCGTAAAGATAAGTTGCCAAAAGATTTGGTCTATGATCATTCATGACTTCAGGGACTATTTCAGAGTATTGGCAAAGTTTTATCGCAATCGCCCTTTCAGAATCATCAGATATCGACAGGCTTTCAGATGAAACATCAAAATCTCCTCCGATTTTTCTAAAGATTGACCGTGTTCTAACATAAGCATTAACCATGTAGGGAGCGGTGTTTCCTTGAAGTGCTAACATTTTATCCCATGAAAAAATGTAATCGCTTACTCTTGATTGTGAGAGTTCAAAATATTTAACTGCACCGATTCCGATTTTTTCCGCAACATCTTCTTTATCACTTTCAGTTAAACCTGTGCTTTTATCTTCGACGACAGATTTAGCCCTCTGGACTGCCTCGTCTAATACTGAGCTCAAATTAGGAACAGAGCCTTCTCGGGTTTTGAATGGCTTTCTATCTTCTCCTAAAATTTTTCCAAATGCCACGTGATGTAGCTTAGTCTTGATCTTTCGTTGTCTGGAAACTTCAAACAGTTGTCTGAAGTGAAGTGATTGCCGATCGTCAACTATATATAATATTTTGTCAGATTTTAGTTCGTTAACTCTGTAATCGATTGTTGCTATATCTGTTGTCGCGTAATTGTATCCACCATCTTTTTTTCTGATCATGCATGGTACTGGGACCCATTCTCCGTCTCTGCTAACGAGAAGCGGATCGTCCTTCTTATCAAGCTCTTTATTGGAGAAGATGCAGACAGCGCCATCGCTTGTTTCTGCTATGCCTTTGGCAAGTAAATCCTCTACCAAGGGACCTAATTGATCATGATAAAATGATTCACCTAGAGTGAGGTCAAACTGTATTCCGAGTCGTTTGTATATTTTATCCGCTTCCGATAACGTGATGTCTTTAAATTGATTCCAAAGTGTGATGCTCTCGTTTTCCCCGGATTGAAGTTTGACTGTTTCCTCCAGGCATGCGTCTTTGATTTTTTGATCTTTTTCGAAGCCCTCTTTAATAAGTTGATATAGCCTCAATAGTTCTTTAATCGGGTTTTCCTTAAAGGCAGATTCGTCTAGTTCATTTTTCCACCCGTAAATAACTTGACCAATGGGTGTCCCCCAATCACCAATATGATTATCAGCAGTCACATCATGACCAAGGAAGCTGGCAACCCTCCTAAGGCAGTCTCCAATAATTGTACTCCTTATGTGGCCGATATGCATTGGCTTTGCTATATTCGGTGAAGAAAAATCGATAAGAATTTTTTCAGGTTCACTGACTCGTTCTACCCCTAAACGATCACACAAAAGAATATCACTTATCCTTAAATGAATTGTTGAATTGAGTATCTTAAAGTTGATAAATCCTGGACCAGCTATTTCGGGGGTCTCAGAGACATCCTGAACATTAATTTTTTCTATAATTTTTGAAGCAAGGTCTCTGGGGGGCATGCCTAATTTTTTTGCTAACACCATTGCGGCGTTAGTCTGATAGTCGCCGAACCGTGTATCAGCTGCTGGTGTAACCGATCCTATAAAACCGGCAGGAAGATTATCTTGACCAATTTCACTGAGAACTTGGTTCAATCGTTGGCTGAGCACTTCGGTTATTGTTATCATTTTATTAAAGCTTGATACCCAATTCTCTATTTCGAATGGTTTTCGATTGCCTGGAGGATTTCTGTTTCTGTCGATGCTTTGAGAAGTGTTTCTCGAATATTTCCTTTCGTAAAAAAACGTGCAATTGAGGCAAGAGTTTGTAAATGATGGTTATTGTCTGACTCTGGTATTAGGAAAAGTATGACGAAGTTAACAGGGTTATTATCAATTGCTTCAAAGTCTATCCCTTCAAGAGATCGGCCAAATATCATTAAGGTTTTATCAATGACATCAGATGTGGCATGGGGAATGGCAACAGATGAACCGATTCCCGTGGTCGTACGGTCTTCTCTCTCAAAAAGTGAATTTATTATTTTGTCTTTTTCACCATTTAGAAGAAAAGCATTTTTGCATAAGTGATCCACTAATTCCTCAATAGCTTCTTTACTATTGCTGGATTGGAGATCGGCAATAATTCGCTTTGGTTCAAGAAGTGAGGCCAGGTCCATTTAATTAGTGATCGGCTTTGGGTGTGATGATGTCTCAGAATAGAGGCGATTAATTAAATAGTTCCACTAATTTCCAAAAAAAATACGATCCGGTATGATTTAACCTTATGTTTCGAGACTGTTTTTTCTCGTGTTAACTATAAGGGATTAATCGTTTCTTTCTGAGGAAACTTTATCTTCTCGTAGTCTGATGGGATCTGATTAGCTGGAGGTAAAGGATCATTCATTATTTGATCGTTCGAGTATTCTTTACCATGCAAAATCCACTCCCAAAGAAAATGTTTCATTCTTTTCATTATACTGGGAAACTCATTGCTAACATCTTTTAGGCACTGTGGATCATTTTTTATATTATATAAAC
>MDTB01066145.1_pt1 | contig 11700 bp, 12 predicted proteins | sample 811161 | NCBI WGS metagenome assembly MDTB01 (sample SAMN05326650, study PRJNA326480) | marine metagenome | isolation source: seawater | place: Mediterranean Sea | collected 2009
ATTTGGATTAGTAGACTTAATATTTTTTGAAAAAACCCATGTATCGTAAACAGTTTTTATTTTTTTTTCATCACCAAAAATTATTTTTTTTTCTCTATCCTTTATACAAGTAATAATTTCACTAACAAAATCTACAGTAACTTCAAAAGAATTTTCTACTTTTTTATGTGTTTTAATTATTGCTGACTTAATCCCTATAAAAGTTATTTCTGCATAATTACCTTTTTCTTCTCTTTCCTTTAAAGCTTCTTTAAATTGATTATAAATTTTTTTTCCCAATAAAGGTTTGCTAGCAGTTAACTTGTTATCACTATCGCTAAAGTCAGTAATAATTGTTTCATAAGCAATTTTTGCACCTTGTAAAAAATTTTTTTGAGCTTCCTCATCGAAATTTTCACTTAAAGGTTTTGGCTTAGCATTTAAATTTTCAAACTTTTCTTCAAACTGAGATGGTACTTTCCCCTCAAATCCAGTTTTCTTACCTAGTATGCCTCTTAAACGAAGAAAAATAAATCCTGCTATCATTGCTAAAAGAATGATATCCATATATTCAAAACTATAATTCATAATAAGATAATATTTACTATGTTGATTAATTACAACTGGCAATTTAGAATAGCGGCAAATGAACAGATTTTTATTATTATTAATAACTATTCCAATACTTGAGATCTATTTATTCATCAAAATAGGCTCTCAAATTGGTGCACTTCAGACGATTTTGCTTATTTTTCTAACTGCTTTTTTTGGAGTAATTTATGCTCGATATGAAGGTTTTAATACTTTAAAGGCTGGTATGTCTCAATTGGTTAAAAATGAGTTGCCTATCTATGAAATTATTTCTGGAGCCGCTTTAGCTTTTGCAGCTTTTCTTTTAATACTGCCTGGTTTTGCAACTGATTTTATAGGATTATTAATAATTTTCCCTCCAACAAGAAAATTAATTTTTAAAAATGTATCAACCGAAAAAAAAAACAATAATCAAAATAAAGATTTTATTGAGGGAGAATTTGAAGATATAGATGATAAAAATGACAGAAAATTTTGAAATATTAGCTCAATTCGTAAAAGATATGTCTAGTGAAACACCTAGTGTAGAAAGTTATATATTTGTAAAAGAAAATATTTCTAAATATCAGCTTAATATAGATATTAATTCTAAAGCACTAAAAAATAACATGATTGAAGTAAATACAATCTTAAAATTTGAAGATAAAGAAAATAATGAAAAAAAATCTTTTTTTGAAATAATTTATGTTTCAATTGTTAAAATTAAAGAAGAAGTGAAAGATAAAAAAGATTTAGAAAAAATTTTATTGTGTGACGTTCAAAATAAAATTTACCCAAACTTAGAAAAAACATTTCTAAATTTAATTCATAATTCTGGTTATCCAGGAATTAGACTTGAAAAAAAAATTGATTTTACTCAATTATACAAACAAAGATCTAATTAAAAAAATTTTTCTTCAATTTACTTTTTAAATATTCTTTATGAAGCTTAAGCTCTTCATTTGTTGGTTCGATAATCTTTTTATAATATGAATTAGTCTTACTTGAATTTAGTTGCAAGTTTACGTTTTCTTGATTCTGCAAATTAAACATTGGTTCTTTTTGATCTAAAAGATTTATATAAACTTTAGATAATAATTCACAATCTATCAAAGCTGTATGAAGTTTTCTTTTTGAATTATCTATCCTATATCTTTTGCAAAGTGCATCAAGGCTAATTTGAGAACCTGGGTATTTATCGCGAGCTAAAACAAGAGTGTCAATGACTTTTTTACTATCAATTTTTTTTTTCCCCACCAGTGACAATTCATTATTTAAATGTGATAAATCAAACTCAGCATTATGAATTACTAAATTCTTGTTTGCTATAAAATTTAAAAAATCTTCCACTACATCAGAAAATTTTTTTTGTTTCGATAAAAATTCATCTGAATATCCGTGAACTTTAAAAGCTTTTTCAGAAACTTTTCTTTCTGGATTTAAATAACAATGAAATTTATTTTTTGTTGGAACTAAATTGTCAAGTTCTATACAGCCAATTTCAACAATCCTATGCCCATCTTTAACGGATAGACCAGTTGTCTCTGTATCTAATATTATTTCCTTCATTTATAAAATTTCCTTTAAAATTTTTTTAATAGAGACTTTAACAGATTTATCTTTAAAATTATTTTTAATAATAAATTGAGATTTTTTCTTTTTATAATCAATTGGCAATTGAATTTTCTTAAATTTTTTTAATAATTCTTTGTTAAAATTTCTTCTTTTTCTTAACCTTTTTAAAATTTCTAACTTTTTTGATTGAACAAATATTAAAATATCACCCTTTTTATTTATCTTATTTTCTAACAGTAGAGGAATATCTAAAATTATAATTTTTTTATTTTTATTTTTCTTTAAAAATTTATTCATTTTTTTTCTAATCTCATAATGAACAATTTTGATAATCTTTTTTAAATTAAATTCACTTTCTAATATAGCAATCATAATTTCTTTTTTATTTATTGGGAACTTAGAAATATATTGAGGTAAAACTTTTTTTAATTTATTAAAGATTTTTTTATCTTTTTTATATAATTTTTCCACTTCATGATCAGCACTAAAAACCGGATATCCAAAATTTTTAGCCACATAGCTTTTTCCAGATCCTATATCTCCTAAAATTCCTATTTTAATCATCGCTCATGAGTTTAATGACTTCATCATCAATTTCTGGTTTTATATTTGTCCAAATTTCAAAAGCTAATTGTGCTTGATAAATAAACATCATTTTTCCATTTTCAATTATATTTCCAATTTTATCTCCACTTTTTAAAAAATTTGTTTTTGCAGGGTTATAAATTACATCATAAAATACTTTATCAGATCCGAAAGATTCATAATCTAATTGTATTACATCGTTTTTATTAAGGCCCAAACTGGTTGCATTAATTATTAAATCAAATTTAGGATTTTTTCCCCATTCTATAATTTCTAATTCTGAGAAGTTTTTTTTTAATATTTCGGGTTCTTTCATGGTTCTATTACTTAAAAAAATTTTTTTAATTCCTAACCTTTTTAATGCCAAAATTATTGATAATGCAACCCCACCGGCTCCTAAAATAAAAGCAACTTTATTTTTAGCCTCAAATTTAATAAATTTTAGTGCTTGTTCAAACCCTTCAATGTCAGTGTTATCTCCAATAATCTTATTGTCTTTTTTATAAATAGTATTTACTGACTGAGCTAAATTAGCCAAATGAGTCAACTCATCTAGAAATGGAATTATAAGCTTTTTAAAAGGAACCGTTACGTTAACCCCATCTATTTGATCATTTTTAATTTCTTCAATTATATTTTTTAAATCCTTTTCTTCTATTTTTTTTTTTTTCATAAATACTGTCTAGCAAAGAATATTTTTTCATCCAATAATTGTGCACCAAGGGCGATAAAGAATGTTCAATCGGGTTTCCTATGACCAGGTATTTTTTCATTTATAATTATTTAAATATTCTTTTATTTTCTTAATTGGCAATCCCATTATTGTATCTTTATCACCTTCTATTTTAGAGAATAAATATTTACCTTTTCCCTCAATTTGATAAACATTGTAAGAGTATAATCTTTGATCACTTATTTTAGATAAATAATTTTCTAATTCTTCGTTTTTCATTTTTTTCATAGTTAAAGAAGCTTTATCTGTATAATTCCATATCATAGAACCATTTAAAGAAATACAGACTGAGCTTATTAATTGATGAGTTTGACCATTCAAATTTTCAAGTATTTTTAAAGCTTCTAATCTATCTGTTGGTTTTGAAATTATTTTTCCTTTTAAATCAATTACGCTATCAGCTCCTAAAACAAGTTTGCCTTGTCTTTTTTGACTTATTTTATTTGCTTTTAATTCAGCGAGATTTTTAGAAATTATTTCAGGTGAAGATTTTTCTTTTAACAAGCTTTTTTTTATAACCTCTTCATCAATATTAGAAGGTTCGACTGTACATTTAATTTTAGATTTTTCTAAAATTTTTTTCCTAACTCCACTTTTTGATGCTAGTATTATTGTTTCCTCAAACATTAGTTTTGTATATTTGATATATCTTTATTATTGATGCAGCCACTTCTTCAACAGATTTTCTTGTTACATCGATTGTGGGCCACTTATATTTAACAAAAGTTTTTTTTGAATTTTCAACTTCTTCTTTAATTTTTTGAATGTTAGTATAATTAGTATTTTCCGTTTCTTTAATGGTCACCATTCTGTTTTTTCTTATATCAACTAATCTTTCTGGCTCGACGGTTAGACCAATAACGCAAACCATTTTAGGATTTTTCTTTAAGCTTTCTGGTATTGAGCTTTCATTTACTAAAGGTATATTTGAAGTTTTAAATCCTTTATTAGCAAGATAAATAGAAGTTGGTGTTTTTGTTGTTCTACTAACTCCAAGCAATATTAGATCTGATTTATTTAAATCTTCTATATTTTTTCCATCATCATGTTTCATAGTAAATTGAATAGCCTCTATTCTTTCGTAATACTCTTCGTTTAACTCATGTTGTCCACTAGGAATATGTGAGGCTTTTTGATTTAATAATTTTGAAAAATTAAGTATTAAATTTCCTAAAACACTAAAACAGGGAATTTTTTTTTCAGCACTTATATCTGCTAAAAATTTAGCTAAGTTGTTATCTACAATAGTATATAAAATTATTACATTTTCAATTTTTTTAGCTTCATCCAAAATTTTTGTAACTTGATTTTCTGTTCGAGTAAAAAAATAAGATTTAACATCATATTCTATATTTCTAAATTGTGCTTTAATTGCTAAAAAAACCCTATCTAAAGTTTCTCCTGTTGAGTCTGAAATTAAGTATATTTGATATGTATTACTCATGAATATAATGTAAATAATAATGTATTATTTTTATCATTTTTTCTAATTATGATTATTCTATTTTTTTCTTTGTAAAACTTAAGTTTTATTAACATTAATAATAATGTGAATAATAATATACATATTATTGAATAAAAATAAAATAACTGACAATTTAAACAATATACTTTGATGTGGTAATTTATTAATTGTTAGTAAATTATGTATAAAATATGAAAAACTATTAATAACCGCTATTAACAGTCTATATAACTAATACTATAATTAAATATACTTATTAATATGACACTAATTAAACAAGTTTTACTAAATAAAAAAACAGATTTAACTCCAATATGGATAATGAGACAAGCTGGAAGATATCTTCCGGAGTTTAGAAAAATTAGAAATAAAAACCCAAATTTTATTGAATTATGTTTAAATTCAAAATTAACGCAAGAAATAACACTACAACCTATTAAAAGATTTAATTTAGACGCAGCTATAATCTTTTCAGACATATTACTATTACCTTATGGTTTAAACCAAAAAGTTGAATTTAAAAAAGATTTTGGTCCTCTTTTAGGTGATTTAAATCTTAATGAAATTTCAAAATTAGATGAAGTAGATTTTGTTGAAAAAGTTTATCCAGTTTATAAAGCAATAAATTTAGTTAGCAATAATGAATTAACAAAAAACAAAAGCACGATTGGTTTTATAGGTGCCCCATGGACTTTAATGGTATATATGCTAAATAGGCAATCCCCCAAATCAAAACTTAATGATGATTTTTTTAAAGATAATTTTTTAATTAATAGAATATTAGCAATTTTAGATAAATTTTTAAAAGTCCATATAAAAAACCAAATTGATAACGGTGCCGAGGTAATTCAAATTTTTGATAGTTGGGCTGGTTTATTGGATGATAAAGATTTACCAAACTATGTTTACATACCAACTTTAGGTTTAGTAGAATTTATTAAAAGTCTAAAAGTTCCAGTAATATGTTTTCCGAAAGGTATTAAAAACTATAAAACTTATTGTGAAATTGTAAAACCAGATGCCATAAGTATTGACTATAATGTAACACCTGAAGAAATAAGAAAAAATATTAATATTCCGATACAAGGAGGCCTAGATCCAAAAATATTATTAACTGATAAAGAAATTTTAAAAAAAGAAACAAAGAAATATTTAGATATTTTTAAAGATCATCCTTATATTTTTAATTTGGGTCATGGAGTTTTACCAGAAACAAATCCAGAAATGATTGATTATTTAGTTAAATTTGTAAAAGATTATTAAATGAAAAGAGCAGTAGTATTATTTAATTTAGGAGGCCCGGATAAATTAGAAAATGTAGAACCATTTCTTTTTAATTTATTTAATGATCCCGCAATATTAAATTTACCAACAATTCTAAGGTATCCATTAGCAAAATTAATCGCAAATAGAAGAGCTCCTACGGCAAAAAAAATATATGAGGAACTTGGAGGGTCTTCACCTATTTTAAAGTTAACGATGGATCAATCCAATGCTTTAGAAAATAGTTTAAATAAAAGGGATTTAAATAATAATTATAAATGTTTTATAGTTATGCGTTGCTGGCATCCAAGGGCTGAAAGAGTTATAAGAGACGTCATGGACTTTGATCCAGAAGAAATTATTCTTTTACCCCTATATCCTCAATTTTCAGCAGCAACATCAGGTTCTTCGATCAAAGAGTGGAACGATATATGTAAAAAAAATAAATATGTTATAAACACATCGACAATTTGTTGTTATCCTACAGACTCTTTATTTTTAGACTCTCATGTAAGTGAAATAAAAAATAAAATAAAAGACATTCAAGATTATAAACTTATTTTTTCTGCTCATGGCTTACCAGAAAAAAATATTAAAAATGGCGATCCTTATCAGTGGCAAGTTGAACAATCTGTTAAGAATATTGTTGAGAAAATGAATATTAAAAATCTAGATTGGATTTTAAGTTATCAAAGTAGAGTTGGTCCTTTAAAATGGATAGGACCATCAACAGAAGAAATAATTGTTGAAAATTCTAAATTAGGAAAAAAAATAGCACTAGTGCCAATTGCTTTTGTTTCAGAACACTCAGAAACATTAGTAGAATTAGATATAGAATATAAAGAATTAGCAGATAAAAATGGGTGTATTGAATATATAAGAGTTCCAGCTTTAGGTATTAATCAAATTTTTATTAATTCATTAACAAATCTTGTTATTAATAAAGATAAAAATAGATTAATTGAAAATTTATCGCCACCAAAAGTAAGATGTCCAAATCAATTTAAAAAATGTCCGTGTTTATAAAATGAATACTTATTTATTATTTAAAAGCCTTCATTTAATTTCTGTTATTTCATGGATGGCTGGACTTTTGTATTTACCAAGAATATTTGTTTATCATTCTGAAAATAGTAATGAAATTATAACTACAGTCTTTAAGACTATGGAAAGAAAGTTGTTCTACTATATTATGACACCGGCAATGGTGTTAAGTTGGTTGTTTGGCTTACTACTTATTCACGAGATAGGATTTAATCAGTTAGCGAATTTTTGGCTTCAATTTAAAATGATTTTAGTAATTTTGTTAACAGCCTATCATTTTTATCTCGGTTTTTTATTAAATAAATTTAAAATAGATCAAAATAACAAGTCTTCAAAATTTTACAGATATATTAATGAAATACCTACTTTATTGTTAATTTTGATTATTTTTATAGTAATTTTTAAGCCAATCTAAGGTTGAATTTTATAAAATAGTATATATATTCATTTACTTATTAAGTCCTTAATAAATATTAATCATGAACATTCAAGAACTAAAATTAAAATCATCCGAACAGCTTATTACGCAGGCCGAAGAGCTTGGAATTGAGAATGCTAGTACTTTAAGAAAGCAAGAAATATTGTTTGCTATTTTAAAAAAGGTTGCTGAAAAAGAAGAAATAACTGGTGCTGGAGTTTTACAATTATTACAAGATGGATTTGGTTTCTTAAGAGCAATGGAGTCAAATTATTTGGCTGGCCCGGATGATATTTATGTAAGCCCAAGTCAGATAAGAAAATTTGGTTTACGAACAGGAGATACTGTTGAAGGTCCTGTCAGAGCGCCTAAAGATGGAGAAAGATATTTTGCTCTATTACAAGTAAGTAAAATAAATTTTGAAGAACCAGAAAAAGTTAGACATAAAATTGCTTTTGATAACTTAACACCACTCTATCCAGATAAACAATTAGTGATGGAAATAGAAAAAAATAAAGTAGAAAAAAAATCAGACCTAACTCCTAGACTTATTGATCTTGTTAGTCCTATAGGTAAAGGCCAAAGATCAATAATTATTTCACCACCAAAAGCTGGGAAGACGATGATTTTACAAAGTATTGCGAACTCCATCGCTAAAAATTATCCAGAATGTTATTTAATGGTTTTATTAATTGATGAAAGACCAGAAGAAGTAACAGATATGCAGAGAACAGTTAAAGGTGAAGTTATAAGTTCTACATTTGATGAACCAGCTTCTAGACACGTGGCCGTTGCAGAAATGGTAATTGAAAAAGCAAAAAGATTAACAGAACATAAAAAAGATGTTGTTATTTTATTAGATTCTATAACCAGACTAGGTAGAGCTTATAATGCTGTAATTCCAAGTTCTGGTAAGGTTTTGACAGGAGGTGTAGATGCTAATGCATTACAAAAACCAAAAAGATTTTTTGGTGCTGCAAGAAATATTGAAGAAGGTGGATCTTTAACGATTATCTCTACTGCGTTGATTGATACAGGAAGTAGAATGGATGAAGTTATTTTTGAAGAGTTTAAAGGAACAGGAAATAGCGAAACCGTTCTTGATAGAAAGATTGCAGATAAAAGAATATACCCTGCTATAGATATTACAAAATCTGGGACTAGAAGAGAAGAGTTATTATTTAATAAAGATGACCTTTCGAAAATGAATGTGTTAAGAAGAATTATTAGTCCAATGGGAACAATGGATGCAATAGAATTTATTAATTCAAAACTCAAGGAAACTAAAAGTAATGCAGATTTTTTTAATTCAATGAATAAACCTGCTTAATAATTTAATTTTTTCTTTAAAATTTCAAGATCTTTAGAATAATTTTTCCATTTTTCGACTGATGATTTATAAAGAGGCTGTATAACTTGAGCTAGACTGGCTGTTGATACTGGCCTTTTATTTTTATGAAAATTAAGACAATTATCATCCCAATCTAAATTACAAAATTTTAACAATTTTTTTGTTTCTAATTCTTTATTTGTAATTAAATTTTCATAATCCATCTTAAAAATTTTTTCGTTATATTTTTTAATCCAATATTTCATAAGGTCTTCGTACATATTATAAAAATTTGCCAAATCATTAAAATCATATGTGTAGTTCATTAATTTAGATGAAAAGGTATTTTTATAGTTAGACCAACATATATCCATTGGATTTCTAGTACAGTGAATGACTTTTGAGTCTGGAAATATAGCCATGATCAAACCTATCCATTTGAAATTCAATGGTGCTTTATCAATTAAATATTCTTTTGTATTTTTAAATATTTCTATTTTTTTTAAGTAATAATCCTTTATTTGTTTTAAAGTTTCAGGATTGAAGTTTTGAAGATTAACGTTAAGTTTACTTTTATTAACAAATATTTTTTTTTCAATAATATCCTTTAAAAAACTGAGCTCTCCTGCTCCATAAACATTTTTATGAGAAGAAAGAATTTGTTCAATAAGAGTGGTTCCAGATCTCGGCATTCCAAGAATAAATATAATTTTTTGACCATATGGCTTTAATTGATTAAAATTATTATTAAAGATTTCTTTAATTTTTTTAAAATGCTTAGTTTCTAATTCCGAGTCATAATTAACGTCTTTCTTGTAAAGTTTATTGCCATTTTCATAAGATTTGAAAGATTTTTCATAATCGCCAATATCTTCATATGCTTTCCCAATAGCAAAATTCAATCTTCTCATACCTTCATTATCAATTTTTTTAAGTAATTTTTCTTCCATTGTTTTTAAATGTTCATCTCCTACCTCATATTTATGAATCAAACTTAATGACTTATCAGCAATAGTAGAATTAGGATTAATTTCTAATATTTCATTATATAATTTTCTTGCTTCTTTAAAATTTCCTGATTGTTCATAGTATCCAGCAAGTGAAAGTTTAGGTGTAGTTGCTTTTTCATTTATTTTAATCGCTTTAATAAAATAGTTTTTAGCCTCTTCATTTTTATTTTGTTTTGTTTTAAGGTTTCCTAAATTTACCAAAGCTTCTAAAAAATCTGGTTTTAGGGTAAGTGCATTATTATAATATTCCTCAGCTTTTTCATTTTCACCACATTGAACATAAGCAAGTCCTAGATTATTTAATATATTAAAATTTTTAGGTTGCTTTTTAATTATTTTAATTAATATATTTTTTGCCTCATCACCCTCACCTATAGCATTGTAAGCCAAAGAGGTAATATTATAAAAAATTGCTTCTTCTGGAAATTTTTTAATTAAAGTTAATCCTTTATCGATTAAAGTTTTAAATCTTTTACTCCTAAAAAGATTTATCATTATCTCTACTTGATTTTTTAGATATTCAATATTATTCATTGATTCATCTTAATTTTTATTACAAAACATATAAATAAGTTATTATATTAAAAAAAATTAATTTTAGGTAATATATCTAATGACTATTTATGCTTTATCTACTGGTCCTGGAATATCAGGAATTGCAATAGTAAGGATTTCTGGACCCGAAGCCTCATTGGTAGTTGAATCACTCACTAGCAAAGAATTGCCAACCCCGAGAGTAGCTACACTTAGAAAAATAAACAATATCAACACTTCTGAGCTAATCGATGAAGGTATAATTATATGGTTTCCTAGGCCTGAAAGCTATACAGGTGAAGATATGGCTGAAATCCACGTCCATGGAGGTAAAGCAGTAATAGAAGCACTACATAATACTATTTCTCAGGTAAAAAATTGTCGAATGGCTGAACCTGGTGAATTTACAAAGTTAGCATTTCAAAATGGCAAAATAAATTTGCTTAGAGCTGAGAGTATTGCAGATTTAATATCTTCAGAAACTGAAATTCAAAGAAAACAAGCAATCAAAATCATGGAAGGTAATTCCTCAAAAAAATTTAATGAGCTAAGGGAGAATTTATTAAAAATTTTATCATTTGTTGAAGCAAAAATTGATTTTCCGGATGAAGATTTGCCAGATGATAATATAAAAAAAATTAAAAATGATACCAGTCAAATAATAAATCAAATTGAAAAGATTTTAAATGATAAAAAAGTTGGAGAAATAATTCGTGAAGGATTTAAAATTGCAATAATTGGTCCAACGAACGTTGGAAAATCTAGTTTATTAAATAATTTATCTAAAAGAGAAGTTGCAATAGTTTCTGAAATAGCAGGAACCACTAGAGATGTAATTGAAACTCATTTAAATATAGATGGTTACCCAGTAATAGTTTCTGATACTGCAGGCATAAGAGACTCTAAAAATGAAATAGAAAAAAAGGGTATTAAATTATCACTTGATAAAGCCGAAAATGCTGATTTAAGGCTTATAGTAGTTGATGCTAGAAACGTTGATTTAAGCCATTTTTTGAATGATATCTTAAGAAAAGATGCTATTTTGGTTATTAATAAATCAGATTTATTAGAAGAAGAATTAAGTTCTGAAATTAAAAAAATTGATCATATTTTAATTTCATTAAAAAAAAATAAAAATATAGATAAATTAATTTTAAAAATTAAAGAGAATATAAAAAATAAATTTATATCTAA
>MDTB01102760.1_pt1 | contig 11700 bp, 15 predicted proteins | sample 811161 | NCBI WGS metagenome assembly MDTB01 (sample SAMN05326650, study PRJNA326480) | marine metagenome | isolation source: seawater | place: Mediterranean Sea | collected 2009
AGTTGATGAAAATGATCTTAAAATAATGAGTACTTTTCCAGAAAATGATAATGAGTATCCACGAAATTATTTTATTTTAAAAAATAACCAAGATTTTACAGTTACTTCAATTAGCAAAGAAAATAACCCAAATGATATGATTAAGTTATATCGACAAAAGACAAAAGTGAGCAAAACCAATAATAATCAATGTTTTAAAGTGTTAAAATCTGGATTGATCAAAGAATAATTATTTAATAAAATTAGATATGACCAAAATCCGTAAAATTTCAACTATAGAGCACGGTCTCAACGAAGTTGTAAAATATCTAAAAGAAGATGATATTAAAGAAGCAATAGGAAAAGGGGCTTCTTACATAAGAAAATGTTCAGACCCCGAAGCAGATGATGAAAAAATTAAAAGAAATATTCATCATTGTGATAGTGTTGCCCTTGATATTGCGTGTTTAAAAAAAGGAAAATCAGCTCCTTTGCTTGAGGCTCATAAATATATGATTGAAAAAGAACTCCAATCTTATGAACCCCAACAAGTAAATATTGATGAAATGTTAGTTAAATTAAATATTTTAGAAGGTGATTTGAGCAAAGTTATTAAGGAGTCGCAAGATCCCAAGTCTCATAAAGGTGAAGAAATATCTGAAACTGAAAAGAAAAAGATTTTTGATTCAATTAAATTATTAGAAAATAAAATTCATAAAATAAAAGTTATTATTGAAAAATTATAATTGACTTTTAAAAACTCTTAGTTTATAAGTTTAATTAACTAAAATTAGTTCAATTTGTTATAGGAAAACTGATGTTGGTTAAATTCTTAGATTTAATTCCAAACAAGTTTTTTCAATACAATCTGAACTTCAGAAATGAGGTTTTGTATGAAAAAAACATTGATAAATAAGGGCTTTAAGGTTGTCCAAAATATAACCTTCGATTTCCCAAGAAGTAAAAGGGGTAACGTTTTATTGAGTTCCTATAACTTTAAAAAGGAGGAACAAAAATGTTAACCATGACTAAGAGTGTAGATAAATATCAAGAGCTTTTAGAAGAGCTTCCATTTATCAAAAGCATAAAACATATTAAATCAGCAGAGTCTTCAGTAACCACAAGCTGGGGTGCTGAACCTTGGACGGAGGACATGATCGCAAGAGATATCCTTCAAAATTTTAGAGATGCGTTAGTTCAGGCAAAAAAAGATGTCGACCAAGTGCAAATATCTACAGAAAATGATCAAATTTCTGTCTATTCGCCAACTGAATTTTCTTTAGCTAAACTATTTTTTATAGGATCACAAAAAAGCGAGCTTGATAATCAAATAGGAGTCAACGGGGAAGGCTTCAAAAAAAGTATTGCAGATTGCGCGAGGCAAGGAATATATAATCCTATTAGTATTTCTGGTGATGAAGCGCTAATTATCTCAGTTGGAAATGAAGTTCCAGGAACAGATCTTAGACCATTGGTTTATCATTTCTTTAAAATAAACAAGGTTCAAGGAAGTTATTTCATTTTAAATACAATTTCAAAAAAGCTTAAAAAAGCTTTTCAATATGGAATGAAAAATTTCTTTTATGAAAATAATCCTGTGATTGGGGAAAAGCTTTATGAGTACAACGATATTACAGTTTATAAATCAAAAACAGCTAATGGTGTTGGTTTTTATAAAGGCTTAAAGAGAGTTGATATTGAAAATATTCCAGTTGTAATTAATATCAATAAATCTTATGCGGCCTTAGAGAGAAAAGTTAAAATGGATCGTGACCGAAATGCTTTTGATAAAAAGCTTCAAACGACCTTTTTTAATATTTTTACCTCTTCTGGTTTTCACTATAGCTTTAGAAAAGATAATGCAGCCATTCATTATATTTTAAAATCAAGCAAACCTATTTGGAAAAAAGGCCATCTATTACTTTCAAGTATTGCTAAAAATTTTTACAGTACTTTGAAAGGCGATAAGGCAATTCAAAAAATGTTTGGCAAAGAATATTATGCTGAAAGTAGATGGCATTATTCAGGCAGTTTAACCTGGAGCGACTGGTATTCGACCAAAACTCAATCTTATATTTTAAGAAGAGATCGCCAAGAAGAGAAAAATAAAAAAATTAAACTACCAAGTTATTTTGCTAATTTTGGAGTGATGAGTTCTCTTGAAGCTTTCTTAAAAAACAAAGAGAATGCTGAAAAGCGTTTAAAAAATAAAAGCACTAGTGATTTGACGCCAAAAGAAAAAAAAGCAATTAACTTTTGTTTTGAAGCAGCAAGATCAATTGCACCAAATTTTGCAAATTTATTTGATTTAAGTGATGAAGATAATTCACTTTATGAAGTAAATTTTAAAAAGATTAAGTGCAAAGATTTACTTGGTCAGTTGAGAAATAATGGACATACCTATAATTCCAAAACAGTCTATTTGCATCAAGATCTGTTCAAAGGAAACTTTGGTAGAATGTTCAGTGTTTTTCTGCATGAATTATCACATGCTGGTGGAGCTGATGATGGTACTAGAGAGTTTTCAGATTGTTTAACTTGGTTACTTGAACAGTCAATTTCTAAAAACAAATTAATCAGTAAGTACTCAAGAGAATGGGATAAGAAAGTGAGAGTTCGCTAATGGATAGAACTTTTAATTTTCTTAAAGGACGCGCATATCCATGTAATTGGTGTGCGTGCACTGGAATAGTTTTAAAGAAATGGTTTCAATTAAAATTTTGGAAAATCAACTTTGAAAAAAATAAAGTTCAAATTTGCAAATTTTGTCATGGAAAAGGTTTTTTGGAATGGTCAATTGAATACAGAAAATCAAATGAGTTTAGAAGTTGGAGGAGCCATTAATGTTTAATTTTTTAAAAATATTTAATTTAGGTAAAAAGTTTGTACCAAGTGTGATCGAAGATCAAATAGCAAAGCCTGTCACTGCTGAAACTTATAAATATCTTCAAGATTTAATGAAAAAGTTAGAAGACGTAGAGGGACGCCTAGACCATGTTGAAGCGTATGGATGTGAAAAAATAGATCGTGCAATCAATCGAAAAAATAAGAGTTATGATGATGAGGTAAGCAGATTTAGTGATATTGAGCGCGAATATATCAATCTGTATATTGATAGACTCATAGTAAAGATTTCATGTAATTACTTTGACGTTTCTTTAAAAACAAAAGATTTTCCATGGAATAAGGGCGGAAACGAGTTAACAGAGGCCAGAAAAAAATGGCTTTGGGCATGGAGATGTTATTTTTTAGATGATGCACTTGAGGAAATGTACAAGCTGAGAAGAAAGAGTTTTAAAGTAATCGAAAATAGTGAGGAAAAAAAATAATGGAACAATACACAACAGAAATTTTAATTTTATTAATTTTATTAGTTATCGGTTTTGGGTTTTACAATTCTAGAAAAAGTGGAACCCAGTCATCTCTTCTTAACGATCAGGATCCTTTCTTTAATTCCTTTCGCCTGCTCGTTAAGGAAGAGGTTGATAAAATAAAAAAAGAAATAGGTGATGATATTACAAATTTAAAAGTTTCTTCAGAGTCTACAAAAACCGCAAATGAAGAGAGGGCTAAACAAATCTTAGAAGAACAGCAGAAATTAATGAGCTCATTAACAGGATCAAAAACATTTGGTTCTCTTGGAGAGCTACTTTTAGGATCGGCCTTAAAAAACGTAGGTCTCATTGAAGGTCAACAATACATTAATAATTAAACAATCAAGGTAGATGGAAAAAGTCTTACTGTTGAATTTGCAATAATGCATCCTAGTGGAAAAAATTTATATATAGATGTTCATTGGCCAAAGACACAATATGAAAACTTATTGAGAGTAAGATCAGACTCTAGTTTTAATGACGAAGAAAAAATGAAGTTATCAAAAAAAATTTTTAAAGATATTTTAAAAGACTATATGGATAAATGTGCTGAGGTGAAAAAAAAATATCAAGAACACGTTTCATCTATTCCATACTCAGTTGTATATGTGCCTTCTGAAAGCTTGTTTGTTGAACTCGCTGCACATGTTAAGGATGATAATGAGCTTTATATTGCGGAGGTATTAAGAAGGTATAAAATATCATTGATGGGACCTGGAACTATGTATGCTTATTTAATGAGTATGTTGCTTGGTTTTAATAATGTGAATGTTGAGCAAAAATATGAAAATTTCATAAGCAGATTAGATAAACTAAAAAGTGTGTGGGGAAGACAAATTGATTATGTTGAAAATTTAATTAATAAAATTAGACAACTTTCTAACATGGCTGGAGAAGCAGAAAAAAATAATAGTAAATTTAAAGATGAAATTGATCGACTGCAAAATGAAATTGATGATATTGAAAAAAATAAGAAGGAGAGCAAATAATGAATTATGCCGTATTTGATTTAGAAACTGATGGATTAGGCATATCTTATTTATCTGTCCTACAGGCATCAGGTATTTTGATTAATGATAATATGCAAATTCTTGATTCATTTGATTTAAAATCAAGATTGATTAAGGGTAGAGCTTTTCAACCAGGGGCAATTTGCGCAAACCTTTATAGCCCTCGTGAATTACAAAAATTAAATTTAAGTAATTATGAATTAGTATGTCAGTTAAATGACTATATAAAAAAATGGAGTCCAGCAATTTGGTGTGGTTGGAATACAACTGGTTTTGATTTTAGAGTAGTGGAACGTATGAATTTAAGAAATCTATTCGAACCTTACGTAATGAAACTTAATGGTAATAAACAAACAGATTGGTTACCATTTGCAAGATATGCCCATCATTTAGATAACAATGTTTTAGAAGTTCCTTTATCACCTAAAGGTTCACCGAGCTTTAAGCTCGAAGATTTGATTGCTGCAAATAAAGTTAAAACAGAAGGTAGGTCACACGAAGCGGTTCAAGATTGTAGATCAGTGATATCTTTAATGAAAATATTAAAAGAAAAAGCGCCAATCGCATATAAGTCTGCACATATGACTATGTCAAAACAAGACGCTCAAAAATTAATCGAAAATGAAAATATTTTTACACACTTTGAATATTTTTATAGACAGTCACGAGTTTTCGTTTCTTGTTGTATGCCTTTTGTTAACCATCCCGTATTTTCTTGGATACAGGGTTGGGATCTACGTTTTGCTCCGGAAGATTATTTTGATTTATCACTTCAAGATTTAAAGAAGGCTTTGTCAAAGTCACCCAAGATAGTAAGGAATATTAAGCACAATGCTTCGCCACTTATTATGCATGCAAAGTTTGGCTTGAACTTTGACCCTTATAAAACAATAGGTCAAAAAAAATTATTAGAGCGAGCTGAGCTACTCAAAAATAACAATGATTTTTCTGAAAAGGTTAAACAAGCATTATTAGAAATGCATGAGGAAAAAGTTGCATTAGATAGTCAACTCGATATTCCTCCAGAAGAAAGCTTGTATACTGGTGGTTTTGCAAGCAATGAAGATAAAAAAACTATGGAACAGTTTCATGCTGCTGAAAATTGGGAAAATAAATTTAAGGTTGCCATGACTTTTAAAGATGAACGTTTTAAATATTTTGGAATAAGACTGTGTTATGAAAATAGTGAAAATGTTTTACCAAAAGAGATACATGACAAAATACACAATCAAGTTAAAGAGGAGCTTTTAACAACTGCAGATACTAAGCATGTGAATATATCTCAATCTTATAAAGAAATAGATGATAAGAGGATCGAATATGAAGAAAAGAATGATGATATGAGATTACAACTTCTCGAAGAAGCCAATACTTATCTACAAGAACTAGAAGAAAAATATAAATCTGCTTAGTTGACTCCTTTATTCTAATACTTAATGTGTTTTTTAAGCAGAAAGGAGTTTTCAATGGCGACTATAAAAGTAACAGATGAAAATTTTGAACAAGTCGTACTACAATCAGATATGCCATTTATTTTAGATGCATTTGCTGATTGGTGCGGATACTAGTCCCTCCATCTTTGTATGGGGGGACTAGTTTATTGTACCATGTAAAATGGTTGCTCCGGTTCTCGAGGAGCTCTCAGACGAAATGTCAGGAGAAATAAAAATCGGGAAAATAAATATTGAGGACAGCCCGAACGTCCCCGTAAAATATGGGATTCGCGGTGTGCCTACGCTCCTACTTTTTTTAAATGGAGAGGTCGCTGATTCTAAAGTGGGCGCTTCAAGTAAGGAAGATATACGGGCTTGGGCTAAATCAAAAATTGGATAAATTTATTAACTAGGAATTTTATTTTAAAGTTCCTAGTTTTTAATTTTAAGTCTGTATTTAGCTAAGATATTTAAATTTTTATCTGTTAAAATCATTTCACCTTCATTTGCCCCGTAATCTAAATGCTCACCAAGAATAACATAATGAGCACAGAGCAGCAAATTACCATCACCATTCCATTTTTTAATATATTCTCTTAACTGCCTTCTTTGTTTTGCTGTATTATGAGAAAACTGTGAACTAAAAGTTGAGTTTAATGCTGAGAAAGTTTTAAACTCTCCAAAGAACTGACACGTCTCCATTGCACGAAACCATTGTGAACTTAGTGCGTGTTTAATTTTAACTTTGTTTTTTTTAAAAAGTTTTGAGTATGCTTTTCCTTGTTTGATTCCAAATTTACCTATGTTCCTCTGAGTACTTCGAACTCTAACATCAAAATTATCAGGATCTCCATTTCCGGGTGATGAAAAGTGCCTGAGCCACAATATTTTATCATTAGTTTTTAATAAATCAAAAAACTTTTGTTCTTCATTTGCTTTAACTGGACTTATAAATAATAAAAAAATTATTAAGTATCTAATGCTAATAAACTTCCACATAATTCTATTGAACCTGTTATACAAACTACACTTGGGCCTGGTTCTTGTAAAGAGAGTTGCATTGTTGGCGTTGCTGCATTATTTTTTGCAGCAGGCGAACATTTAATTCCAAGTTCATCACAACATTTTTTAATTTCTTCAGTAGTATAAAAACCTTCTCTAAAATGAACTGCTTTTACTTCGGTTACTAATGATGCAAATTGACTAAGAAAGGCTTTTAAATCTTTACTTTTGTTCATAGCAAATACAAAGTAAATTGGTCCCTTGTGTTTTAAATCCTCCAGAGATTTCCTAAGTTCAATTGCTCCCCCTTCGTTGTGAGAGGCGGATAAGATTAACATCATTTCTTCATGAACAAATTCAGATAGCTTATTTTTTTTAGAAATAACTTGAAACCTTGCTGGTAAGTATGCGTTTTCGATAGCATAATTAATGGTCTCCGGATCCACTGCTTTAGAGCTAATGAGCTTAGCGGTTTTAATTGCGCTTGCTAAATTATAGAGCTGAAAATTTGGGAAATATTTAGGTCTTTTTATATGAATTAAACTTTCTTCATCGGTAAAGCTAATCGTATCATTTTCAAATGCTGCATTATAATCCTCACTAAAATAATATTGTTTTGAAGGATTTTTTTTTAAATATTCATCCATATATTTCAAAACTTCATTTGATTGTTTTGAGATTATAATCTGAGTTTTTTTACTTAAATCCTCAACTTTATTTTGAACAATCGATTTTAAATCGCCGAGAAAGTTTCTATGATCTTGTGAGATTGATGTAATTATGTGAGCCAAAGGATCTTCAATAATTCTAGAGCAATCACCCTTAAAACCAAGCCCAGATTCACACAAAATATAATCTGCATTTTGATCCGCAGATATCAAAAAAAATATTGCTGATAGAATTTCAAAGAAAGTTTCACTACCATCTGATTTTTTTTCGATAATTTCTAGATACTTTATAAAATCATCATCAGAAATTAATTTTCCATTGATTTCAAATCGTTCATTTAATTTAATGGTTTCAGGAGATGTATAACAATTTGTTGAAAATCCTTGTTTGTGTAGAATTGTTTTCAAATATTGGAGATTAGAAAACTTTCCATTTGATCCAGTAAAAATTACAGTTTTTTTGTTAAATTTTTTTTGGGGATCGCCTAGTTTTTTACATAGGTTAATAATTCGATCGAGTGTTAATTTAATATTGGCTGGACTACGCCGCTGATATAGGTCTCTTAGTATCCATTGAAGCTTCTGCATTTTGCTCACTGTTCAAAATTTGTTTTTGATGAAGCATAATTGATAACAGATTACTTATTTTTTCTCTATGCTCACTTCTTGGGATAATTGCATCTAAGAAACCTTTTTCCATACAATGTTCTGCAGTACCAAATTTGCCATCAAGCTTTTCACCAATAACAGACTCAATTGTTTTTCTACCTGAAAAAATAACTCGTGTACTTGCATCTTCAGCAAAAGAAAAATCTGACATATAAAAAATACAAGTTAGGCCACCCGCTAAAGGATCGCAAAACATACTGATACTTGGAATTTTATTTTCTTTTAATTGATTAAACCCTATGACAACTTTAGGCATTCCCATCAAACTTAGAGCTCCTGATGTAACGCGCATTCCCCCACCAGCTACAAAAACTACGAATGGTAATTTATTTTCTACCGAATAATCAATTGCTTTTAAAAATACTTGGGACTCTGGTATTCCAAATGATCCACCAAGAAACTGAGAATTAAAAACTACAGCTTGAACCTTTGAACCATTTAACAATCCTTCCGCACACAGTACTGCACTATCTTGTTTATATGTTTTTCTTGCCGCTTTAACTTTGTCTTTATATTTTTTTAAATCTTCCCAGTCTAAAGGGTCATGGTTTGTTGTTATTTTGTGATTTAACTCTTCGTATTGACCATTATCGAAGAAAATTTGAAATCTATCTCTCGGTGAAACTATTTGTGGTTTTGAACAATTTGGACAACAATAAAAATATTGTTTCAGCTGTTTTTTATCCATCATTTTTGTACAGCCTTTGCAGCTATGCCAGTAATCTTTAGGTGAATCTAGCTGTACCTTCGAGAAAGCATTTTTTAGTTTTGCTTTTGTATCACGAAGATTATTTTTTATTTTGTCTAACCAATTTGTCATAAGTTAAGTTGTTTTAGCATAAACCGTAAAAATTTGGCTATAATATTAACGCTCAAATATTGTATAATTATCTAGGAAATTTTAGATTTTAATTTTTTTACAAGCTTTTCAGCCTCAATCGATGGATTTTTTCTTTTATTTAACGAATCTGTAATTGTTTTTACTAATGCACTTCCAACTACCAATCCATCAACTTTTTTTAAGGATGAAATTGTTTTTTCAGTAATACCAAAGCCCACAACTATATTTTTATTTTTATTAATTCTTTTAATTTTATTGTAATTTTTCAATATTGTTTTTGGTGTAACTTTTAATTTTCCACCAGTCGTACTTAACATGCTAATGTAGTAAACCATATCATGAGAATCTTTGATTATATTTTTAATTCTCTTATCTGTTGTAGTTGGTGCAATTAATTGAACAAAACAAATTGAGTTTTTTTTACATAAATTTGAAAATTTTTTATTATATGGCCAAATTAAATCGACAATTATAAGTCCATCAACACCAACTTGTTTGCATTTTTTTACAAACTTTTCTTCACCATAATTAAAAACCATTTGGTAGTAACCCATTAAGATTACTGGTTTAGCTTCTCTATCTTTTTTATATTTTTTAACTAAATCAAAAACATCGTTAAGTTTAATTCCATTTTTAAGTGATCTATAAGAGCTATTTTGAATTTCTTTTCCATCAGCAGTTGGGCAGTTATGAGGAAATCCCCACTCCAAAATATCTACATGGTTAGATATTTTTTTTAATAAAGATAAAGATTGGCTTTTATTTGGATCTCCTGCAACAGTATAAGTAACTAGGGCAGGTCTATTTTCTTTTTTTAATCTTGTAAAAGTTTTAGCTATTAAATTTTTCATGATGGGTAATATCCCAGTTCTTTTAAAAAAATCTTTTTATCTTTTGCTGAGATTCCACAATTATTAACGATAATGATTTCATCTTTTTTTAATTTTGGAGCGATCTTTATACATTCCGCGAAAGCATGAGCAGGTTCTAAACTGGGTCTAACTGATTCTAATTTTGTAACTAGCTTAAATGCTTGAAGCGCTTCTTTGTCCGAAGCACGAGTGAATCTCGCGCGTTTAGTGTCTTTTAAAAATCCATGCATGGGTGATGAACCCGGGTAATCAAGTCCTGCTGACAAACTATGTGTTGGTGCAATCTGACCATCTTTATTAGTCAAGCAATATTGTGCCGCCCCATGAAGAATTGCTAACTTTGCATTTGTTGCTAAGGGCGCTGCATACTTTGCCTCAACTCCAATGAGTTCAACTTGTTTTTTATCATAATCGATAAATTCATTCCAAAATCCGAGCGCGGAGCTGCCGCCACCAATTACATTTATGAGTTTGAGCTTAGGAATTCTTCCAAACTCTTTAAGAACTTGTTGTTTCAATTCTTTTGATATTTGCGAGGTACTATAAACGCATATCTTGCTAAAAATGTTAGCTCCAATCGCAGAACCAACTGCTAAGTGAGTTGTATCACAGTTTGAAACATAATATCTCATGCACTCAGAAACTGCATCAACGAGTGTTTTTGATCCAGAATCAACAGGAACAATTTCAGCTCCTGCATTTCGCATAAATTTTACGTTAACTGACTGACGAGATATATCTTTTGTACCCATAAATATTTTAACTTTTAATCCAAGGTGCTTTCCTGCCATGGCTAGGTTTTTTCCAAACATCCCAGCTCCTGTATCGCCGCATAAATATTTTTTACCTGACATTTTACAAATCAATGCATTTATCGTGGCATGATAGGCTTTGTGGGCATCTCCTTTTATTACCGATACATCCTTGCACCATATTTGAGCACCACCAAGATGTTTAGTGAGGTTTTTCAGCTTAAAGAATGGAGTTTCACCTCCTAGATAATTTTCAAATAATTGTTTTTTTTTAGCTAAAAACTTTTTATCTTTTCTAAGTTTTGCAAAGAGTTTTGTTAAATCTTCTATTGGTTTTAGCGTTCCCTCAGCAACAAAATTTCCACCAAATTTTCCGCCATAGAAACCATTTTTGTCATGCTGATCGTATATCGGGATACCTTTTTTAATTTTCATAACTTTTAATTTGATTAAAAAACTCTTTAATTTTTTGAAGGTCTTTTATACCTCTTTCAGTTTCAAGGCTACTATTCACGTCTATATTATTAGTGTACCTCAGTGCACTTTTAACATTATCTTTGCTAATTTTTCCTGCCAGAAAAAAGTTTTTATTTTTAAGGCTTTTCAGCAAATCAAAATCAAATGCTTCACCAGTTTGACCCATACTTGGGGTATCATAGAGAATGATATTAGCTGATGGAAACAGTTTAGCCTGATCAAGATCTTTTTTTTCTTTAACTTTAATTGCTTTGATTACCTCAAGATCTGTTTCTTTTTTTATTTGTTGAATAAATCCTTCAGTTTCATCCCCATGTAACTGAACAGCATTACAGTAGTTTGAAATTTCTTTTACTTGTTCTATAGATGGATTAACCATTACAGCTACTTTTTTAATATTGTCCGGAATATTTTTTGTTAATGATTTTAGTTGTTCAATTGAAATTGACCTTGGGCTTTTAGGATAGTTGATAATAAACCCTATTAGTCTTGCCCCTTGCTCAATGCATAGTTTTATGATTTCTGGATCTGTTTGACCACAAACTTTTATAGTTTGTTTCATGAGTTTAGGTGTTGAAAAAGTCTTTTAAAGTTATTTTTAATATTACCTTTGATTAAAGACC
>MDTB01219737.1_pt1 | contig 11700 bp, 8 predicted proteins | sample 811161 | NCBI WGS metagenome assembly MDTB01 (sample SAMN05326650, study PRJNA326480) | marine metagenome | isolation source: seawater | place: Mediterranean Sea | collected 2009
AAGATACAAATTTTATTCAAAATAAATGGTTAAATCTATTAGTCAATGAAAAACAAAATATTTGTTGTGTTGGTGATGACGATCAATCTATTTACAGCTGGAGGGGTGCGGAAATTAAAAATTTTCTTACATTTGACCAAATTTATAAAAATTGTAAAGTTTTTAAATTAGAGCAAAATTATAGATCTACAAAAAATATTTTGGAAACAGCCTCTACACTTATTTCAAATAATTCCAATAGAGTCGGAAAAAAATTATGGTCTTCTGCAATTCAAGGAGAACCAGTTAAATTAAATTGTTATAAAACAGGTAAAGATGAGGCTCAAGGAATAAGTGACATTATAGAACATAATTTGAAAAAAAAATATTCTCTTAATGATATTTCAATATTAGTTAGAGCTATCTATCAAACAAGAGAATTTGAAGAAAGGTTTCTGCAAGTAGGTATTGGCTATAGAGTTTTGGGTGGAATTAAATTTTATGAAAGAGCGGAAATAAAAGATGCCGTTTCCTATCTAAGAATTATTAATCAAAAATATGATGATTTAGCTTTAGAAAGAGTAATTGGATCACCTAGAAGAGGGGTTGGCGAAAGTACCTTAAATCAAATTTATCTTTTTGGTAATAAGAACAAGCTTTGCTTAGAAGACTCAATAATAAAAATTTTAGAAAAGGGAGAATTTAAACCTAAAATTAAAACTACTCTAAAACAATTAATTAGTATGATTCATAAATGGCGAAAAGACTCCATGAATATGAAACACTATGATCTTCTCAAATTAGTTTTAGATGAGTCTGGATATTCTGCAATGTTAAAAAATAAAAAAGATTTAGAAAATGAAAATAGACTAGAAAATTTGAAAGAATTATTAAGAGCTATGCAAGATTATGACAATTTACAAAATTTTTTGGAACATGTTGCGCTAGCTACTTCAATAGATCAAGAGTGGGAAGGGGCTAAAGTAAATTTAATGACTATGCATGCTGCTAAAGGATTGGAGTTTGATGTTGTTTTTTTACCAGGATGGGAAGAAGGATTATTTCCTCATCAAAAGTCTCTAGAAGAAAAAGGAGACTTTGCTTTAGAGGAAGAAAGGCGGCTAGCCTATGTTGGAATCACTAGGGCAAAATTAGAAGCTTATTTGTCTTTTGCAATGAAAAGAGCTTATCATGGTGATTGGATGGATGCTTTACCATCAAGATTTATAAATGAAATTCCTGAAGATAAAGTTGAAAAAAATGAAATAAATATCAATAAAACAATTAATGATTTTGAATTCAATCAAGATAACTCAATTGAATTTGATGAAGAGTATAGAAGTCCTGGATGGAATAGATTCAAGAAAAATAAAGCACTTAAATGGAAAAAATAAATAAACTTAAAAAATTAATAAGTTACTATAATTTAGATGGATACTTCGTGTCAAAGAACGATGAATTTTTTGGAGAATATATTCCTGATAATAAAGATAAATTAAAATTTATAAGTAATTTTTCTGGATCCTTTGGTTTTGCTTTAATCTTAAAACAAAAGAATTATTTATTCATTGACGGTAGGTATACACTGCAAGCTAAAATTCAAAGCGGAAAATTCTTTCATATTGTTACGATTCCCAATAAATTTCCATCTGATATCTTAAAAAAGAAAAAATTAAAAATCGGTTTTAATCCAAAGTTGCATACACAAAAAACCTTAAAAATGTTTTTCAATAAAACACGCTGTAAACTTATCTCCATTAATCAAGACCTAATTGGTAAACTGCAGGTCAAGAAAAAAGTAAATAGTCTAAAAAAATTTTATACTTTGCCCAAAGAAGCAATAGGAGAAGATTATAAGGTGAAAATTAATAAATTAATAAATATATTAAATAGAAAAGGAATTAATTTTCAATTTATTTCAGCAAGTGAAAATATTGCATGGCTTCTAAATATAAGAGGTCAAGACTCTGAGTTTACACCAATGCCTAATGCTTATTTAACATTAGACTCTAATAAAAAAATTAATTTATTTTGTGATTTGCATAAAATTAAACTTTCTTTCAAAAAAAAGTTTAAGAATATCAATTTTGTAGATATAAAATATACAGATTTATTCCTTTCAAAAGTTGAAAATAAAAATGTTTTGATAGACGCCTCTTCATGCTCAATATATTTTGAAAATATTTTAAAGAAAAATAATAAAATTGTTGAATTTTTAGATCCAATTTATACTTTAAAATCCATAAAGTCTAAAATAGAAATTAAAAATATAATTAAATCTCATATTTATGATGGCGCTGCACTTACTAAATTTTTATTTTGGCTTAAAAGAAATTACAAAAAGCAAAATATAAATGAAATTAATGCTCAAGAAAAATTATTAAAATTTAGAAAACAAAATAAAAATTTCAAATCTTTAAGTTTTCCTACAATATCTGGTTGTGGCCCTAACGCTGCTATTATTCACTACAAAGCATCTAAGAAAACTAATAAAAAATTAAAAAAAGGTGACATTTATTTAGTAGATTCTGGTGGGCAATATAATTTTGGCACAACAGATGTTACTCGTACAATTTCACTAAATAATAATAATAAAAGAATAAAAAATATTTTTACTAGAGTGTTAAAAGGTCATATTGCAGTAGCAAATTATAAATTAAAGAAAAATACTTACGGTGCTCAAATAGATAGCGCAGCAAGAAAACCTTTAAGGGAAATTAATTTGGACTACGCACATGGTACTGGTCATGGAGTGGGGTACTTCTTAAATGTTCATGAGGGACCACAAGGTATATCAAAAAACAATAAGATAAACTTTCGAGAAGGAATGATACTTTCTAATGAACCGGGATATTATGAAGATGGTAAATTTGGAATAAGGATTGAGAATCTTATAAGAGTAAAAAAAAAGAAAAAAGTTTATTTATTTGATAATTTAACTATGGCTCCAATAGATAAATCTTTAGTAAATAAAGATATTCTTAAAAAAAATGAATTGAAATGGCTTAACAGATATCATCAAGATGTTTTTAATAATCTAAAAAAATTTATGAATAAATCAGAATTAGTAGATTTAAAGGTGGCTTGTTCAAAGATCTAAAAGTTTATACCATTCACTTTCTTTAATAGTTCTAATACTTAATTCCTTGGCTGTCTCAATTTTTTTCTTAGTTGGTTTAGAATTTCCGATAACTAAAATATCTAATTTTTTTGAAATTTTTCCTAGAACCTTTCCTCCATTATTTTCAACTAGCGATTTTGCTTCAGATCTACTCATTTTTTCAAAACCACCAGTAAACATAATAGTCTTGTTAGAAAATTTTCCTTTTTTATTCAGGGTTTTAAAATTTGTTACTTTCAGTTCAAAAATTAATTTTTTGACAATTTCAACATTTTTATTATTTGAAAAAAAATTATCTATTGAGTCAATTTGAATTTGCCCAATTCCATCAAGTTCAATTAAATTTTCTAAAATTTTTTTTCTATTTTTTTCTTCAAATAGACCAGAAAATTTATTTATAGTTTTAAAAAAACTTCCTAAAATCTTAGCATTCTCTTGTCCTATATGTCTTATTCCAATTGAAAAAATAAATCTATCTATTCCTATAGTCTTAGATTTATCTATCGCTTTTTTTAGATTACTAATTGATAATTTACCCCATCCTTCTAGATTATCAATTTTACTATAATTAATTATGAATATATCAGATGGTTTTCTAATTAATTTAAGATCCCAAAATTGATCGATTACCTTTTTTCCAAGACCATCGATATTAAAAGCATCTTTAGATACAATATGCTTTAACCTCTCTTTTGCTATAAAATTACAGTCGTATCCCCTTAAGCATCTTCTGACAGCGTCTTCTTTTTTTGTAGATTTATTTACTTCTTTTTGTGTAATTTCTCCACATAAGCACTTTTCAGGAAAAATATATTTTTTACTATCTTGGCTTCTTTTTGTTTTATCTACAGAAATTACCTGCGGAATCACATCTCCTGCTCTTTGAATTTGAACTGTATCACCTATTCTAATATCTTTTCTATTAATTTCGTCTTCATTATGTAATGTAGCGTTCGAAACAACTACTCCACCTACTGTAACCGGTTCTACTTTTGCTACAGGTGTTATTGCTCCTGTTCTACCAACTTGTATAGCTATATCTTTAATTTTTGTAACTGCTTTTTCTGCAGAAAACTTATACGCAATAGCCCAACGTGGAGAATTTGATGTATTGCCAAGTCTTGATTGTAATTTTAAGTCATTAACTTTATAAACCAATCCATCAATATCATAATCTAGGGCAGATCTTTTAGAGTCTATGAAAGAATGTTGGGACTCAATCTCTTCTAAATTTTTTACTACTTTTACTAAAGGGTTAGTAGAGAAACCCCAATTTTTTATTGTTTCTAAAAATTCTGCTTGAGAGTTAAACATCATTGGTTTTATTGCTCCAAATCCATAAGCAAAATATTTTAAAGGTATTTTAGAAGTTTCTTTTGAGTCTTTTTGTCTAAGCGAGCCACCCGCGGCATTTCTTGGATTGGCAAAATTTCCTTTTATTTTATTGAAATCTTTTTTTCCAATATATATCTCCCCCCGAATTTCAAGTAAAGAAGGGATATTATTACCTTTAATTTTTTTTGGGATCTCATTAATAGTCTTGAGATTTTCTAAAATATCTTCTCCAGTAACACCGTCGCCTCTTGAAAGACCTTTAGTTAAAATTCCATTTTCATAAATTAAAGTTGCAGAAATACCGTCTATTTTTGGTTCTGAAGAAAATTCTATATTATCTTCTTTAAAATTTAAAAAATTGGTAATTTTACTGATAAAATCTTTCATGTCATTTTTATCAAATGCATTTGATAAAGAGAGCATTGGCTTTAAATGTTTTATTTTCTTGAATTTATTAGATGGAGGTGAGCCGACTACTTTTTTATTCAGATTTAACTTTTTTAGAAAGCTATTACTTTTTTCTAAATTTAAAATCTCATTTTTTAAACTATCATACTCTGCATCAGATATTATAGGACTATCACTATTAAAGTAAAGTTTGTTGTGTTTTTTTAAAAGACTTATCTTTTTTTTATAAACATTTATAATTTCTAATTTACGATTCATGATTATTAAATCATTTTATTTTTTTAATAATCTTTTCAAAAAAATTATCATCTTCTTTAATTTTTGCTTTTTTCTTAATCTTATAATCTTTATTTAAAACTTTATATGATTGTTCAAACCATTCACTAGAATTATAGTTGTAACCTAAAATTTTTGCATATTTTTTCGACTCTTCCATAAGACCTAAATAATAATAAATTTCTACTAATCTATGAAGTGCTTCCTCAATAAAAATTGTACTTTGATAATCGTTAACTATTACTTTTAATCTATTTATAGCTGGAACCCATTTTTGAGTAGAGATATAATATTTGGCTACAAACAATTCTTTTGCAGCTAGCTGATTTTCAATTAAATCCTTTTTGAATTTTAAATCAATAGCATAATCAGTATTCGGGTATTTTTCTAAAAAAAATGCTATCTTTTTTTTGGCATCTAACAAAGGTTGAAGATCTTTTTTTTCATCTTTTATTTGTTCGTAATGTATTATTGCAATTAAATAATGAGCATACATAACATTACTGTCTGTAGGATATTTTTTTAAATATCTTTCTAAGTTAGTCAGTGCTTGAGAGTAAAAATTTATTCCATAAAATGAGTAACTAGACATTATTGCTGATTTTGCCGCAAAATCTACAATTTCGAAGTTCAATTCTGCTTCTGTAAATTTTTTTTCAGCATAAAAATAATCTCCTCGTTCAAAAAATTTGAAACCTTCTTCATACAATACATATGGATTAACCTTATCTTTAGGTGCATATTTGATATCCTTTTTAGAGCAAGAATTTAAAGAAAAAACTAATATCAAAATAACCAAAAATTTTTGTAACATATTCTGATTAATATCAGATTAAAATAGAATGGTAAATTTTAAGGATGTTAAACGCCGACAGCTACTGAGTTTTTATGAGAATTTTCATTTTGTTTTTCAATATTTTCTAAATTTACTAATTCCCAGTTAGATTTATCTGAAAAAAATTTCGTCAACAATTTGTTAGTAAGAGCATGGCCTCCTTGAGATGTTTTAATATGGCCAAAAATACGATTACCTGATAACATTATATCTCCTAAGCAGTCCAGTATTTTATGGTAAACGAACTCATGTCTATTTCTTAAACCATCTTCATTTAGAATTTTACTTCCTTGAACTACTATAGCATTATCTAATGATCCACCTTTGGCTAATCCCATTCTTTTAATATTATCAATATCTTCATACAAACAAAAAGTTCGAGAATTATATATTTCTGATAAATTATCGTTACTTAATTTAAATTCTTTTCTTCTAGTTCTAATTAATGGATTATTAAAAATAATTTCAAAGTCAATTATCAAATCTTGGTTGAGTGGTTCTATAGAAATAAATTTTTGCCCATCTTTAATCTCAATTTTTTTTAATACTTTAATAAATTTTCTAAGTTCGTTTTGCTCCTCTATTCCTACAGATCTTATTGCGTCTACAAAATCCACAGCTGACCCATCCATAATTGGAATTTCTGATGCATCAACTTCTACTAAAGCATTATCAATGCCTTCTCCGTAAAAAGCTGCCATTAAATGTTCTACGGTTGAAACTGTAACTCCATTTTCATTTTTTAACTTAGTACACAAAATGGGCTCAACAACATTTTTAAAATTAGCGTAAATAATATTATTGTCATTAATATCTTTTCTTTTAAAAATTATTCCAGTGTTTGGTTTTGAAGGTTTTATAGTTAAATTTACTTCTGCTCCATTATGTAAGCCAATACCTTTAAAATCTATTTTTTCTTTAATGGTTTTTTGTTTAGATCTAAGCATCAAATTTTATACAAAATTCATAGTAATGAATTAAAACAACAAATGTTTCAAAAAATAACAGTAAACTACCCAAATAAAGACTTAAAAATCCTTGCAATTAAAGATTTTTTTATTTTCGTAGTAGGTATTGCCTCTTTTTTCCAGCCATAATTAGATAAATTCGCTAAGTTAATTATTGATTCATCTATTTGAAATTCATCAATTAAATGTATTTCAAAATTGTTATTTTCTGAAAAATAAAGCTTAAAATTTTCATTAAAGCTATCTAGAACTTTTTTATCTTTAATTGTTAAGAAAACCTTTATTTTATTCTTTTTAAAAGACTCAATATTAATATTTTTGTTTAAAATAATATTAACAATTTCATTTATTCTAGCGTCAGCAATATCAAAAATTAATTTTTTTTTAATTTTTCTAAAATTACTCTTAGTAAAATAATTTTTCTCTAAAGTTTCATCTTCTTTAAACGATTTTTGATTTATAAAACTATCAGATAAAAATTTTCGTATCATTTCTTTCTCTAAAGAACAGATTTTTTCAATATCTCTAAAAATTATATTCGAGCCAAAATTAAAACATTCTGAGTATCTAAATGATGCATTTTCAAAAAAATTTATATTCGAAGTATCTTCATTTATTTTTATTTTTAAAAAAGTCTCATTATCCCTATTTTGATTTATTAATTGTGCGCCTTCTGAAAAAGTTTTTAAGATTATTTTCTTTATATTTAAATTATTTTTATTGAATATCTTTTGAATGTTTTTCAAATCGTTATTCCCAATTAAAAAAAATGAGAGTTCATGGGAATAAAAATTTCCAAATAAACCTATAGGCAAATTTTCAACACTAATTCCATCTAAAATACTTTTAGAATTAAAAATATGCAAAATAGTTTTTTGCTTTTCATTTTCAGTAACAGTTGATTTAAGGCTATTTAAAATATAGGAAATATTTTCTTTTAAAATTTGGGATCCGTTTAATTTTTTAAAACTAGAAATATTTAAACATGAAAAGTCAAAGTTATCTAATATTATGATTACATCTTTAAAAATATAATTCAATTTTTTTTCAATGATTGCAATATTTTTTTTTATTTCTTCATTGGCTAGATCAATGTTTATAAATTTATTGTCTCTAATTCCTGAACTAGAAGTTATTATTTTTTCTATAATATTTAAATTTTGATTTTCATCATATTTTCCAGCTACAAAAATATAATTTGTATTATTTATCTCAATAAAAAGTACTGGTTGATCTGCTTCCATAAATTAATTTAAAATAAGTTGATCTTTAATCCTATAATCAAATATTTTGTAATTATTAAATTCGTTATTTTTTTTTGATTTCATATAATTTTTTAAGCTAATAAGATAATCTTTAATAGGTAGCTTTATCAATTTGTCATCATGCATAACTAAATCCCATCTTCCAGACTCAAAAAAGTAAAAAGATTTTATTGTTTCCAATGGAAATTTTATATCTTTTAAATCTCTATATAAGGAATAGAAAAATTTTCCATTTCCAAAAACTATTGGTAAATCTTTATATCTCTCTATATCCCTAAAATTTATAAAATCTCCTTTATTTGAAATATAAAATTTTTTCTTTTTGTTTTGTAAGATAGCAACAGGTTCTTTTTCAACTATTATTATTTTTAAAGTATTTAAATATACTTTTTTAATACTGAAACTTTCTATAAAATTTTCATTTTTTAAAATCTTTTCAATCTTCCCAGTGTTTAAGAAAAACAAATTTTCCCTATACAAGAAATTTAATTTTTTAACAATTTCATCTGAATTTAAAGTTGAATTTCCTTCGATGTGGATTTTTTTGATACTTAAATATGAGTCTGAAATAAAATCAAATTTAGGGGTGTAGGTTGTTAAAAAAATAAAAAGTATAATCAGCGCAAAAAATGATTTCTTCATCTATTTATGCTGGCATTTAGTAATATTTTTTCAACTAAATTTTCAAAAGATATTTTTTTGTAGTTAGCTATTTCTGGTACCAAAGATAAGCTTGTCATACCTGGTTGGGTATTAATCTCTAATAAATAAAATCGGTTTTTAAAAAATTTAAAATCTGATCTTGTGATACCTTTACAGCCTAAAATATGGTGAGCTTTTTTTGCAATTTTAAGGACTTTTTTATAATTAGATCTTTTTAGATTTGCAGGCATAATATGTTTAGTGTTCGCAGCTTTTGAATACTTGGCTTTATAATCGTAAAATTTTCTTTTTGGTTCGAGTTCAATTGCTCCAAGTGCAACATTGTTTAGTACAGCAACTTGAATTTCTTGTCCCCCTACGTAAGTTTCAAGAATTAATTCCATATATTTTTTAAAAAGAGATTTTGAAGCTCTATGTAGCTCCAAAATATTTTTACATATTTTAACACCTATGCTGGATCCTTCATTTATAGGTTTAATAACAATAGGAAAATTCATTCTTTTTTTTTTGATAATTTTATTCAATTCAATTTTATTATAAAATTCTTTTTTAAGAACAAAATACAATGGAGACCTTATTTTTTTTTTCTTAAATATTTTTTTTGAAATTACCTTGTTCATAGCATTGTAAGAACTATTTATCCCTGAATGAGTATAAGGAATTCTTAAATATTCAAAATAACTTTGAGCAACTCCGTCTTCACCGTCTTTCCCATGAAGCGCGTTAAAAATTATGTCCGTTTTATTTCTGTCGATTAAATTTAGAGGTTTTTTTTTAGGGTCAAAGGTAGATACTTTATAGCCTTTTTTTTTTAATGCTCTTACACAAGCTTTTCCGCTATCTAGACTAACTGCTCTTTCGCCAGATGTTCCTCCTAATACTACTAAAACTCTCTTATTTTTCATCACCTATAATTTTAATTTCAAGTTCTAAATCAATTCCTGTTTTGCTTTGAACTTCTTTTTTTACTTTATTTATTAATTTCTCTATATCTGATGTCTTGGCCTTTCCATTGTTTACAAAAAAATTACAGTGTTTTTCAGAAATCTTAGCATCTCCTATACTAAATTTATCACAACCTGACTCTTTGATCAGTATCCAAGCTTTTTTATCATTATTATTTTTAAAAGTACTGCCACCTGTTTTAATTTGACTTGGTTGAGACTTTTTTTTCATTTCAATTAATTTTTTTTCTTTTTCTTCGATCAGTGTTTTTGAAGAAGTAATTCCCTTTAACACTGCAGATAATATAATATAATTTTTTGGAATATTTGTTCCTCTGTAAAAAAATTTAATTTCATCATTTCTAATTTCTTTTTCTTTACCTTGATCATCAATAATCTTAACTGATGATAAAATCTCAGATATATCAGATCCATAACATCCGCTATTCATTGTTATTCCGCCACCTATTGAACCAGGAATACAAGATAAAAATTCCATTCCGCTAATACTATTTTTTTTGGCAAAATCTGAAATCTTTCTATCTAGCGTGGATGCTCCAACCTTAATGGTATCTCTTTCTAATAACTCAATATTTGAAAATTTGGAACCTAGTTTGATCACTACGCCCTTCACTCCTGCGTCTCTAATTAAGGTATTCGAACCAGCTCCTAAAATATTTATATTATAATTCTTTTCTTTAATTGTGTTTAAAAACTTTATTAGCTGTTCTTTATTTTCTGGTCGAAAAAAAATATCAGCAGGTCCTCCTAGATTGAACCAACTATATTTTGATAAATCTTCTTTAAGTACTAAGTTTTTACCAAATTTTTTTTGTAGAAGATCAGTATTTAAATTCATAAACTTGATTTTAACTCTTTCATCCATTGGGAAATAGATCCAGCGCCCATGCCAATTATAATTTCATCATTCACTAAATTTTTTTTAAAATAGTTTGATAGTTCTTTCTTATTTTTTACTATGATTGTTTGAGTTTTGGAATTTTTTGCTATTAATTTTGCAAAATTTAGTAGATTAAAATTTAAATTTTTCTTTTCTCCTGCTCCATACAAAGGGCAAATTAAAACTAAATCTGATTTTATAAATGATTTAGAAAATGCTTGTTTTAATGACATTACTCTAGAATATCGATGTGGCTCAAAAACTGTAATTATTTTTCTTTCATTATAAACTTTATTAACTCCTTCTAGTATTGAAGAAATTTCTGTTGGGTGGTGGGCATAATCATCAAAAAATTCATTTTTATTTTTTGTAAATATTTTAGTCATTCTTCTTTGAACTCCAGTAAAAGTTCTTAGTGCTTTTTTAATAATATTTATTTTAATACCAAGATTTATACAAACAGCTATTGCTGCAGTTGCATTTAGAACATTATGTTCTCCTATTAATTTTAAACTAATATTTTTAATCGTAACTTTTCGATTATCAAGATTTCTATAATGTAGGTCAAACAGCGAATGAGTTGGATTATATTTGGTGTTGCTAATTCTATAACTAGCTTTTTTATTAAATCCGTAAGTTAATATATTTTTATTTTTTATTTTAGTTAAAATCTTCTTAATATTTTTATTATCAGTGCAAATTAAAGATTTTCCAATTGGTGGAGTTTTATTTATGAATTGAATAAATGCATTTTCTAAATTTTTATAATTTTTATAATAGTCTATATGTTCAAAATCTATATTGGTTACTATAGAATAATTTATTGGTAACTTTAAGAAACTTCCATCAGACTCATCGGCTTCTAGAATAGCCCAGTCACCTTTTCCTAATTTAGCATTACTCTTGAATGAGTTAATAACTCCCCCATTAATAATTGTTGGGTCTAATTTTTGATCTGATAAAATTTTTGCTACTAAAGATGTTGTAGTAGTTTTTCCATGAGAA
>MDTB01074352.1_pt1 | contig 11698 bp, 13 predicted proteins | sample 811161 | NCBI WGS metagenome assembly MDTB01 (sample SAMN05326650, study PRJNA326480) | marine metagenome | isolation source: seawater | place: Mediterranean Sea | collected 2009
CCTAACTGAAAACGCAAGCATTGCTGCTTTCCTGGTTATGTTGCGATTAGTAGCTGTAGCTATAACGGGAATTTTCTTTAGCATAACTGGTACATTTTTCCCAAGAAAAGTTGTTTTGGTGATTACTACCTTGTTATGCGCTTTTACCTGTTTATCTATTTTTTTACTTTCTACTTTTGGAATAGAGCTTAATCTTATTTCCATAGGTCTAATTTCATTGGTAAGCGGCGCTATGTGGAGCGTAGACTTTTCCTTCAGAAGGCCCATGCTTGCAGACACCCTTCCCGCTCACATAATTTCAACTGGTGTTTCTGTTGATGTATTATCCACTCATGCAACTCGAATATTAGGACCTCTTTTGGGAGGAATATTTTTGGCTTACCTTGAAGAAAGCTACATTACCTTTTTCCTATTCTGTCTATATTTCTTATCTCTTCTTTGTGTGCTAACTCAAAGAGATTCAACTAAATTCAAAAAACAAGAGGGAAATTTCTTTAATTCTTTTAGTAGAGTTCTTTCCGAAACTAGAAAAAATATAAATCTTCTGACCGTTATTCTACTTACTTTTATATTTAATATTTTTTCATTACCTTTTATAGCATTGATAGGCATCCTGCTGATTGAGAAATTTCAAAAAGAGTCCCTAGAAATAGGGTTACTCACGTCTTTAGAAGGAGTTGGGGCACTTTTAGGTGGTTCTCTGATAGCAGCATTTCCTCCAAAAAATAAACGCAAAATGTTTATAGTCTTTCTAGCAATAATTCTCGGATCTATGATCAGCTCAGCAATCACCAACAATTTATTTGTCTACTTGGTTTGTATTGTTGCTTTTGGATTTTCTGCGGCCTGCTATTCTGCACTTCAAAGCACAATCATATACCTTAACTCTTTACCAGAGGTGCGTTCACCAACCTTTAGCCTATTAACAATTGCTATTGGTTGCGGTTCTTTAGGGTCGTTAAATATTTTCTTCATGTCAAAAACATTAACGACAGAGCTAATAACAATTATTATTGGTTGTGAGGGTTTCGCAATGCTACTCTTTATTTCATTTGTTATTAATTTTACAAAGGCTGCAACCAAAGAAAACTGAGAAAAACTACTTTCAATTTACATGTAGCTTGCGGTTCTTTTTAGAACCAATCTTTCTCAAAAGTATTTAATAAAATAATATTTTGTTATATGCTTAATTTACTATGAGCGAAGATACATATTCAAAATATTTACCCTCAGAACTTGTAGGGATTAAGGATAGAACCTGGCCTAATAATACTATCAAAACCTCTCCTATTTGGTGTAGTGTTGATTTACGAGATGGCAACCAAGCCCTAGTAGAGCCAATGGACACATCAAGAAAACTTAGGATGTTTAAAGCTCTTGTTACCATGGGTTTTAAAGAAATAGAAATTGGATTTCCGTCTGCATCAGAAACAGATTTTCAGTTTTGTAGATACCTAATTGATAATAAGCTAATCCCTCAAGACGTAACTGTGCAGGTATTGACACAAGCCAGAGAGCATTTGATTGATAAGACATTTGAGGCTTTGTCAGGATGTAAGTCTGCGATCTTACACCTTTATAACTCAGTTTCAACATTACAACGCAGAGTCGTATTTAATCAAGATAGAGAAGGTGTAAAAAAAATAGCCCTTGATGGAGCTAAAATGGTTTTTGATAGGCTAGACAAGTTACCAGAAACAAAGCTCCAACTCCAGTATTCCCCTGAAAGCTTCACGGGAACTGAGTTAGATTATGCTTTGGAGGTATGTGAAGCAGTTCTTAACTGTTGGAAGGCTTCTAAGTCTAACAAAGTAATTATTAACCTTCCTGCAACAGTGGAGATGTCAACGCCAAATATATATGCAGATCAGATTGAATGGATGCTGCAAAACTTCTCTGAGAGAGACCGTATTATTTTATCTCTTCATCCTCATAATGATAGAGGAACAGGAGTAGCCGCCACTGAGCTAGCTTTAATGGCAGGAGCGGATCGTGTTGAAGGAACTCTTTTTGGAAATGGAGAAAGAACAGGCAACGTAGATATTGTTACTTTGGGTCTGAATATGTTTACACAAGGCATAGATCCAAAGTTAGACTTTTCTGATATTAACCAGCTAATAGAAACTGCAGAATTTTGTAACCAACTACCCGTGCACCAGAGACATCCATATGCTGGCTCTTTGGTTCACACTGCATTTTCTGGAAGCCACCAAGACGCAATCAGAAAAGGAATGGATGCTATAAAGAAATCCAATGAAGAAAAATGGGAAGTACCCTACTTGCCTATCGACCCCGGAGACATAGGTAGAACATACGAAGCTATAATAAGAGTCAACTCTCAATCGGGCAAGGCTGGATCAGCATGGCTTTTGGAGCAAGATCACAATATTAGTATTCCAAAAGGGGCTCAGATTCAATTCAGTCAGGTTGTGCAAAGAGTAGCTGATAAGACCGGTAAGGAAATAACATCGAATATTATCTGGGAAATATTTCAGAAAGAATTTCTGTCAAAAGGTAGATTTGAACTACACAAGTTTAAAAGCAAAAAGCTTTCGAAGGAGGGAAATAAAGAGCTTATAGAAGCTACGGTTGAACACGAAGGAAAAAAAATAAAAATATCTGCAACTGGAAATGGACCAATAAGCGCATTTGTAAATGCGATAAAGGAGAAATTTGACTTATCTTTTCGGCTAACTGATTTCGGCCAGAATACTAGAAGTTCTGGTTCTTCAGCAGAAGCGGCAGCGTATATTGAAATAAAAGTACCTAATGAGAATGGACTTAGCGTATACGGAGTTGGAATAGATACTTCAATAACACTAGCTCCAATAAAAGCAGTAATTAGTGCAATCAATAGAATGTAAGAAAATAGAGTTTAAAATCTTTATAGCAATCAACCAAATTAAAATTATCCCTGGAGAAGAGAATGCCTTTGAAGAAATATAGAAAAATAGAGACACTCATTTAGATAAGGTGTTAGGTTTTAAGGAGTTTAATTTAGTCAAAGGTGAGAAAAAAGAAGAGTATAGCTTGTATGCATCTAATATAGTGTGGAACACAGGAGGGGACTTTGTAAATCGGCCGAAATCAGAGGAGTTTAGATTAGCCCATAAAGGAGCTGGAGGGAATAAATCTGTTTACCTTGAACATCCAAAATTTGAGGGATTTGAAAAAGCTCTTTAAACAAGTACTCACTAAAACTTTAATACTACACTGTCCGGATATACTATTTATTGCATAATAAGGAAGTTTATTTCATTATCTTTTGATGAAGCTCTTTTTTCTAGCAATTTTTATATCGTTCTTTTTGTCTACGACAGCATCCATAAGTTGGGCAGAGCCAAATTTTTTTATTCAAAAAATAACAACTAATTTCGTTGATTGGATTTTTGGTAAAGTAGATAGGTACATAAAAAATGAACCTTCAGAAGAAAACATAAACCAGAAAAAAGAAGTGTTGTCTGAAAAAAGCCAACCCGAATATGAAAAAATCTCTGAAAAAAATTTAGTTATTAGAAACAATTTATTTTATAAAAAATTTACAAATAAGACCTTTTCAGGTTTAGTTGAGTCCTATCACGAAAATGGTCAACTAAAAACAACAGGGCAGATTATAAATGGTAAAAAAAATGCTCTTTGGGAAAGGTATTATTTAAATGGACAACAAAAATCCATAGGTCTTTATAAAATGGGAATAAAAGAAGGTGCTTGGAAATATTATTTTCTGAATACCAATTTAAGAAAAGAGGAGTTTTATAAAATTGGAAAAAAACACGGCCTTTGGAAAACGTTTGATGCTAAAGGATCACTGTTAAAAACAGAGTCTTATAAGCTCGGTGAATTGCTAATTACCACTTTCAACTAGTAAACTTATAAAGATTATTTTAAAGAAATGACAATAAATGACTTTAACGTAAACGATTTCGATCTATATAACCTTCCCTTAGATTTCATAGATAACTGTTATGGGTACTACAACGCATTGAGAGAGAAAGATCCTGTCCACCAAAATCCGGACGGTTCATTTATCGTGACTTCTCATAAAGATTTAGTTGATATTTATCGTAATCATGATGTTTGGAGCTCGGACAAAAAGGACGAATTCAAACCTAAGTTCGGCAATTCATCTCTGTTTGAACATCATACAACTAGTGTTGTTTTCACTGATCCTCCCGATCACACAAGAATAAGAAAAATATTTCAACACGCATTTACTCCGAGGGCGTTAATTAACATAGAAAGTGACATCAAGAAGCTTGTAGGAGACTATGTAAAAGAGATCCCAGAAAAGAGTACCTTTAATTTTGTATCTGATTTCTCATTCCGACTCCCTGTAGATGTAGTTTGTAATATACTTGGAGTGCCAAAAACTGATAGAAGTATAATTAGAGACTGGGCGAGAGATATATTGGGCGCACTTGAACCAACCTTAACAGAAGATCAATTTAAAAATGGTTGTGATGCAGTAAATTCGTTTAAAGGTTATCTGGATGAGCAGATTACCTTTCGAAAAAGAAACCCTAAACTTAATAGGGAAGGAGAGGTACTATCAACTCTTATAGATGCCGAAAATTCAGGTATAGGTTTATCTAAAACGGAACTACTACATCAATGTATTTTTATGTTAAATGCTGGACATGAAACTTCTACCAATATGTTATCACACGGAATTAACGAGTTGATAAAAAATAAGGACGAATTTAGGTTATTAAAGAAAGATCTTAATCAAGTAAATACTGCGGTGGAGGAAACTCTTAGATTTCAACCCCCAATACAAATAAATAATCGGAGAAGTAAAAAGCAAACCGTTATTGGTAATACTGTTGTTCCAAAAGGCACTTCTGTTCATATGATTATTCCTGGAGGGAACCGTGATCCAAAACAATTTGATGAGCCTGATAAGTTTAAAATTTCTAGAAAACCAAATAGACATTTATCTTTTGGTTTGGGTGTTCATATATGTGCTGGTAATAGTTTGGCAAGAATTGAAGGACGAGTAGCTTTCAGCAAGATAATCTCTGAATTCAGGGATATAAATGTAGTCTCCGTCCCTAAATTAGCCAAAAGAATTAGATTTAGAGAAATTATAGAGTTACCATTGGAGTTCACTAGATAGTGACTGATGATAATCCAGGTTAAATAGAGTTTTAATTAATAAAAAAAATAAAGAATAATAATTGTCATGACGAGTAATTATCGAAAAGGAGTTACTTTTATCCTTTTCGCAACTTTTTTTTTGCATTGATGGACGGTCTTTCCAGACATTCAGCATAAAATTATAATGTTCTCGTTATAAATATGATCAGGTCTTGGTTTTTTGCTCTCATTGTGATCATTCTAGCTTTGAAGAAGAAAGTTGGTCTTTACAAAGTACTTTCAACGCCTCAACCCTTTTTACAAGTAACACGAGGCATACTACTTATTACAGCTATTTGTTCAGGTGTTTATTCTTTTACCACGCTAGGGTTAGTTCATACCCACTCTCTCATAGCTTGTTATCCACTTATAGTCGTTGCTCTTTCTGAGCCCATACTTAATGAAAAAGTTGATCTATCAAAATGGTTTGCGGTTCTTGTTGGAATTTTTTGGAGTTTTGGTGATTTTGAATCCGTTTTCAATCAGTTTGACTATTAACTCATTAATACCATTTATCACCGCGATATCATTTAGCGTTTATACGATCTTAACTAGGAAAGGATCCATAAAAGATGATTCTGAGACAAGTTTTTTTTGGACCTGTTTAATTAGCGGCATCGTAATGACAATAGTGGGATCACTTTATTTCGAATGAATTTTATTTTCAGATTGGGGGATTCTTTTACTCCTGTGTTTTGCTGGTATGGCAGGACACTTTTTACTCACTAAAGCCTACGAAATAGCAGAGGCAAGTTCTTTACAACCATTTACATATTTTCAGCTACTATTTGCTTCAATTATTGGCGTTGCCATATTTAAAGATAATTTAACTTTTTCGATACTGTTAGGAGCGGTAATAATAGTTTTAAGTGGTACGTTTGTTTCTTGGAAAAAAGAATAAGTGTTTGGTATGTTTTACGTTACAAAACTGATTGAAATGGCTTCTTTTTAAAAAAGGGGCTAATACTTCCGTAGTAGCCCCGTAGTTAGGGAGGAAATACCAAAGGTTTCTGCTCTATTATTTTTATTTAAAGTAAACCTCGGGCAAATCATTGTACACTTTTTTAATAAAGAGGTACATACTTTAATACAGTTAATTATTTTTAATTCTTGTATTTATTTGCTAGATAATTAAAGGTTCTATTAACTCGCATCTCTTAATTTAAGTTAGTAAGGTTAAACGGTAAACTTATCATGTTCAATAGGTACGAGTATTTACTGAGTGAGTATGTAATATATCTATGTCAATAAAATTTTTTTCTGTCCCTTTAATTGAGGAGCAGTTAGAATTGAAAAAGAGCGTGTTTAAAAATCTCAAATCAACTAAGGTTCCAATTTTACAAATCTAAAAACCTAAAATAAATCTGAACTTAAAAAAATATGAATATCAAACTTAATAAGCTTTAATTGGAGATCATATAAAAAAATCTAGTAAACTTTATAATTTTTTTATGGCTTTAATATTTATTTACTATTACAAACAGTTACTGAAGTTGATTTTTTTCCCACAGTTTTTTTAAATAATTGAGGAAATTAATTTTCCTCGCGACAATGGTAACGTAAATAAGGAATAAAAATGCATACAGGAACTGTAAAATGGTTTAACTTTTCTAAAGGATTTGGGTTTATTGGTAGAGAAGATGGTGAGAGCGATGTCTTCGTTCACATTAGTGCTCTTGAAAGATCCGGGTTAAAGAGTCTGTCTGAAGGCCAAAAAGTGTCTTTTGAAATTGCAGAAAATAAAGGAAAGATGTCTGCGGCTAATATAAAGATTGAGGAATAATAACCACTTATCAATGCAAAAAGATTAGGAACATTGAGACTTCGTCAATTAGTTTTGGTAACAGATGAAATAGAAAGTTTGGCTGATCAAATATGCGATTTGTTCGAACTGAAAGTTAGTTTTTGCGACCCAGACCTTATAAATTTCGGGTTGGAAAATAGAATGATTCCTGTCGGGGACACTTTTATAGAAGTTGTGTCGCCCGTACAGGAAAATACAGCAGCAAAGAGGTTTCTGAAAAAAAGAAACGGTCCCAGTGGCTATATGGTAATTTGTGACGTTGCTGATATTGATATTGAGAAACAGCGTTTAGAAAATTCGGACCTTAAAATTATATGGCACGAAAATCGTAATGTTAACGGTATTCATGCTCAAGCCGTTCATCTACACCCAAAGCAAATTGGTGGTGCTATTTTATCGCTAGATTCAATGATACCTAAAACAGCATGGCTATGGGCAGGTTTAAATTGGGAAGACCATATAAATAAAGCCCTGGTAGAAAATTTAACAGGTGTTGTACTACAATCTTCGTATCCAGAAAAATTATGCGCCAGTTGGGAAGTGGCTCTCGGTAAAAAACGCTCAGGAAGAGTAGACGAGTTTTTAATTGAATTAGAAAAATCCAAAATAAAATTCATCAAAGAAAATGATACTATTGAAGAGAGGATAAGTGCTTTTATTCTGTCAACTCGGAGACCCGAAGTGATTTATAAAAGAGCTGAAGACAGAGGATTTATCAGAAACGATAATATAGTCTTGGGAGGCACTAAATTTATTTTATCTAGAACTAGTAGCAATTAAAATTTTTTACTTAAGTGACTGATAAAATTTTAGCTACATTGTGCTTTTTTAATATCCGGTATTCAATTTACAAAGGGGATAAAAAATGCGGAAATGGGAATATTTGGTATTAGTCGAAAATGTAGGCAGCATTAAAAGTCTTCAAAGCTTGGCAAAAGACGATGACTTATATAAAGAGCAATTAAGCAAGGGAGATTATGCCCCTTTACTAAATAAGTATGGCGATCTAGGGCTGGTAATTGGTTAGTTTGAGCCGCGTTGGTGGAGGCAGAGCGCTTACGGAGTATGTTTTCAAAACAACAAGAGATTAATTTGGCATTTTATACCCTAAGACTTAATGGCCAGATATAAAAAGCCCTTAGTAGTATCCCTAAATAAATATTGAAAATCAAATGTATAAATTATTTACTTCTTTTTTCTAGTAGATTTCCAATACATATAGGTAACAAATCCAAGAATAGCTAAGGCTTTGATTGACATATATAAATCTGTCTCACTCATGATGTACTATTTTCTCCTGATTAACATTACCTCAAACTGAAATCAAAACCTCCAAGCTTTGAAGTAAAATATAGATATACTGAGCTCACTAGTTAACTATTTTACTACCAATAAATCAATAGCCTCTTTATAGTAATCGATCTTATAAGTTGACATCCTGTAACTATATTTGAAAAGATATCCTATTAACTTTTCCAATCAAATTTTTATTAAAAGATTTATGCTTTAAAACTTTTACTTTTTATTAGCTTATGCTGATCCTTTTTAATATCAGGTATATCGAGCAAACATCTTGGCTAAAAACAGACCTGAACAAAGAGGAGTTACAATTTATATTGTAAAGAATATCTTATCAGAAGTTCAATATTATTACATACTTAAAGATTTATTTATTTGGACATAGATTGTTGTTTATATTCTACTTATTCATCAACCAAAACACACTTTTTTGATGAATTTTTTGGCCAGCACCATACTGAAAAAAATGGCTCATTACCTACATACATGGCGTGTGTTGTAAATGGTTGGTTATATATAATGCTACCTGCCTTTTTCTTCTCCCATTCTTTCTTTTCAAATCTCCAAGAGGTACCGTTAGATAAATTTAAATATAGTTCTGGTGCCTCATGCTTGTGATCTTTATAGAAAATATTTGGTTCCAACAAAAATAGACCTAACCTTAAGTCCCCATATTTGAATATACCATTTTTTGGCCCAATTAGCTCTGCATGCATATTTCCACTCAAGTAGTCATCTCCGATTTGAGAATTTTGTTCATAGAACAACCCATTATCAACGCTCCATTTCAGCTGATTTATTACGTTGGATATTGAGTTTTTAATTGGTAGAATCGATTCATCACATATTAAGTTCAAGGCTTTTAAAAGTGACTTCTCTTTAGGAGGAATATTTGGTTTCTGCGGTGTATAAATAGCTTTTCCTTGACAGAACGATCTCAACATAAATGAAATTCTTTCGACTTCCTCTTTTTTTCTCGAAAGATACAAGAATCTTACGATCTCACCTATAAGGTTTTTCACTTGTTCTTTTAGCAGATTCTCCAAATCAAAAACCTTTTTTTTAGTGTTATTGCTGAATATCCCATTTCTATGGATTAATAAAACTACGGGTTACTTAATCTACGTTTTTAATACTCTCCTAAAAATTCTAAAAATTAACAATTCTTTTCAAGAATTTTCAAGACCTAGCCTCAATAATTGCCCCGATTAGTTCATCTACATTATTGACTTTTTTTTCTACCATGCCTTCGACAAATAAATTTCTAAACCTTCTTTCAGAAGCGTCAATTGCAATAACTGGCTTGTTACTAGCGTAAGTATACCCAATTTCTGCCGCCGTTCCAGAGTCTATATCCCACCCTGTTATCAAAGCGACTGTTAAGTCAGAGTTTTTCAATGCGTCAAGATCAACATTAAATATTTTATCTTTAGTCTCTTGGGACATCTCCGTTGACTTCAATTCAGATGCCTCAACACCTTTTAAGTCTCGATGAGGTAGAAAACAGTCGTATCCATTACTCTCTAATAGATTAGCTATTTCTTCTAGATAAAGCCTTTCATGGAGATTGAATAATGGTCCTGCGATATAAATTTTTTTATTCATTTTCATAATACTTAATTTTTCTAATGTAACATTACCTAATTAAATTTTGATTAATCATGACTAAAGCTTTCCTCTTTTCCTTAGTTCCTTCCTTATCTTCGTAGCACTTATTTCTGTGATAGAACTGTCGAAAGTCTCTTCTTCGAAGACATAGCCAACTCCTCTACCATAAGTAATGTTAACTATATTGGGAACAAGCATAATTTCATACTGCTTACCTCTTTCATAACCATCCCTCGCGAGTCCTTTTTCGATATTGTTACATACAACCTCCCAGTCAAATGGATTATCATCTTGTCCAAATCCTCCCGATACACCCTGAACATCTCTAACTTGAATAATAACCTGACCAGTCTTTCCAACACATCTTTTAAAAAGCTCTTGGTGACCGTCATGCCATGGTTGCCATCTACCTAGCATCTGCACAGTAGGTTTCTTCCAATCAAACATTTTAAACTTCTCCAATCAATATTTTAAATTTATTCTTCTATATAACTTGATAGCTTTTTTTTTACTTGGACCTATAAGTCATTTCAAAATTATGTAAAAAATGTCATTCTAATCTTTCCATTTACTCATGATAGAGGTTGCTATATCGCTATGGTTGTGGTCATTCCATGACTTAACATGAAAATCAACTTTCTCAGGCTCTTGAAATAATTTATTAGTATCTTCGAAACGACCTTCCGTAATTGTATCCATCCAAACGACAATGTCTGCATTATAACTTTTTCTTGTTTCTCTGGTAGGGCACACGAAATCACAAACAACAAATCTTTTATGACTTTTTTCAAAATCAGCAAATGTCCTCATTCTTTCCGCCTGCCTAATTCTTCCCGCTTCTGAGAAATCCCAGTCGTTTGCCATTTTTCTTACCGTATCAGCGTTATACCAAGCACCCTTTAACAGCGGTACTAACCGTTCTGCTAAATATGTTTTACCACTCCCTGGAAGCCCCATAATTAGAATTTTCATTAAATATATTTCCTACAATTTTTTATACCGCATCTTGATATCAATAAGTAAATACAAATCAAAGCTTGTTAAGTTTTATAAAAATGTCAGGCCTAGAATTGATTTACATAAAAATTTCTAAGCGTTGGCCATTTAGACGTCATGCTACTAATTAATTTCTAAATTTCAATTATTAAATAGTAATTAATGAGAATTATAAATTAATTTTAAAGCTTACTTATCATCGTTTTGAATTTCTTTGAAAATTGTGGGTAGTATTTTTTCCACTCCTTGGAACTATCGTTATACATTTTTTTACGAACTTGGATTTTAGAGGCTGTTTTTATAGTTCCAGAGTTAAGATGAGGAGACAGACATCTTTCTTGCCAGCTTAATCCCAGTTTGCTGATCAAACGTCTTGTTTCAATTTCTTGATTATTTGTAAGCTTATCGTAATCAACCTCTATAAGTCTCCCGGGTAACTTTTCATGCCAAAATCTCATCAATCCTTGGTACAAACTATAATACTTAACTAGATCTTCTAGGTCATAAGAGTACCCTAAACCATTAGAAATGAAATATTGTTTATAATTTGACCAGCAAGTTGCAATAGGATCTCTTACAATATGGCAAATTTTAGCATCAGGAAAAAGGATGTGAATAACACCAACGTTTAGAAAGTTAAATGGTAATTTGTCTGTAACTAATTTTTTCCCACAAGAAAGGTTCTCAATTTTTGATAGATAAGATGTTCTTAATTCCAAAAAAACTTCTTTACCAAGACCTAATTGGCCAGTTCCAAGCTTGATCCCTTTCCAACCCAAAAAATCTAATTCTCCTGCATCTTTTACAGAAGAGTGTGAGGAAATTATTTTCTCTATTAATGACGTTCCTGATCTA
>MDTB01093181.1_pt1 | contig 11698 bp, 9 predicted proteins | sample 811161 | NCBI WGS metagenome assembly MDTB01 (sample SAMN05326650, study PRJNA326480) | marine metagenome | isolation source: seawater | place: Mediterranean Sea | collected 2009
TGTGACCTGGCTGGGGCTCGAACCCAGGACCCTCTCCTTAAAAGGGAGATGCTCTACCAACTGAGCTACCAGGTCATTAAAATGAATTGTGCAAATATATAATTTATTTAATTATTGGGTGAGGTTTAAATGCAGCTTTTTTGTCAAATAAATATCTATAGGTAGTTAATTTTTGATAAATATCACTACCTAAGAAACTTTCACACACTTTAATCATCTTTGGATTAAAGTCTCCAATCCAGCTTTGAATAACTTTTGTGTATCCATCTTGGAGCATTATATTAGTTGTGTGATTTGCAAGAGCAGATTCTAGACCTAGTTTTTGAAATTTAGGTATTACACCAAATACTAGTGCTGCTACAGTTTTTGATTTATTAAATGTTTTATGATAAAGGAATTTCATTTTCCCTATAGTGTTTAGATTTCCATTAATATATTTGAAGTATTGATTTATATCAGGAATGGCAATAAAAAAGCATATGGGTTTTTCTTTATAAAATCCAAACCAAATTAATCTCTGATCGATAATATCTTTCATTTTTCTGAACATCTTTTCACCATGCTCAACCTTTATAGGTTTGAACGTATGGTGAGTTCCCCAAGCATCATTATAAATATCTGTAAAATATTGTGCATATTTTTTATAATTATAGTCTCTCATATGATCTAGTGAAAAATGGGGTCTTGATGTAATTCTTTTTGCACGCTCATAAAATTTATCTGGATATGGTTCTCTTAAATCTTTACAATATACATGTTGATTATAGTAAGGTTTAAATCCAAATGTTTCAAATAATTCTTTATAGTATTCTAAATGGTAGTTCTGACCATAAACAGTATCCTTATCAAATCCTTTAACAAGTAATCCCCAGTACTTTTCTTTTTCCCCAAAATTAATTGGGCCATCCATAGCTTCTATATTTCTTTTTTTCAACCATGCTACAGCTTTCTCAAATAATAGATTTGCTGCTTTTTGACTATTAATACATTCAAAAAAACCAATTCCACCAGTTCTAAGTGTATCTTTAGTATTTTTTTTACTATAAAACACTGCTATTCGTCCAATGGTAATTTTATTTTCTATTAGAATAAATCTTTCGCTTTCACCATGTTTGTGGTAAGAGTTTTTTCCAGAATTAAAAACAGATTCTACATCTTGCTTTATATGAGGAATCCAGTTTTTTTTATGTTTATATATTTTATAGACTATATTATGAAATTCAGCTATTTCAAATTTGTTTCTTACTTTTATAATGTTCATTTAAAATAGTTTTATTGATTATGTGAAATTAATAATTATTAACTTGAAAAACACATAATCTATTTAAATCAATTACTAGCTTGTGAAAAATAAAGTTGTTATAATAACTGGCGCGTCTTCTGGGATAGGGAGGGCTTGTGCGTTAAGCTTTTTTAAAAGAGGTGCGTATTTAGTTCTTGTTGCAAGAACGGAGTCTAAATTGATAGAATTATCAAATTATATTAAAAATTCAGGAGGTGAAGTTATGTATGTTGTTGCGGATGTGAGCAATGAATCAGACTGTTTTAATATGGTCAATCAGGTTATTAATAAGTATGGGTATATAGATATTCTTATTAATAATGCTGGTATTTCAATGCGTGCACTTTTTTCAGATTTAGATTTGAAAGATTTTGAAACTGTAATGAAAATTAATTTTTATGGAACAGTTTATGCTACAAAATATGCTTTAAAATATATATTACATCAAAAAGGATCTGTAGTTGGGATTTCATCCATTGCGGGACATAAAGGTTTACCAGCTCGTACTGCTTATTCATCTTCTAAATTTGCGATGACTGGATTTTTAGAAGCTTTGAGAATTGAAAATTTAAAAAAGGGATTACACGTTTTAATAGCTTCTCCAGGATTCACTTCTTCCAACATTAGAAAAAATGCTATTAATTCAATGGGGATAACTCAAAAAGAAAGTCCCAGAAATGAAAAGGCAATGATGTCCCCAGATGAAGTGGCAGAAAAAATTATTGTTGCACTGGAAAAAAGAAAAAATAATATTGTCCTTACTTTTCAGGGTAAACTATTAGTTTTTTTAAATAAATTTTTTCCAAATTGGGTAGATACTTTGGTTTTTAAAAATTTATCGAAAGAAAAGCAATCTCCGTTTTAAGTTATGTCAATATTTCTAGTTGGATATATGGGGAGTGGTAAGTCAACTATTGGCAAGCAATTGGCAGATTTTTTAAGCGCTCCTTTTTTTGATTTAGACAATTTGATTGAACAGTCAACAGGGATGTCTATTGATAAAATTTTCTCAACAAAGGGTGAGATTTTTTTTCGTCAACAAGAAAAATCGGTTTTAACTGGTTTAAATTTCGAGAACAAACCCATAATAGCTACCGGTGGGGGTACTCCTTGTTATTTGAATAACATGCATTTTATGAATCAGTTGGGGATTACTCTCTATTTAAAAGTTAATTCAGATGTTCTTTATGAGCGTTTAAAATTAGATAATAAGCGCCCATTATTATACAATAATAAATTACATTTATACAACTTTATTAATAAACAATTACTAAAAAGGGAAAAGTATTATAAAATGAGCACATACACTATTGATAGTGATGATATTACTTTGAAAAAAGTTTACGAATTAGCAACAAAAATAAGATGAAAGATTATACTATAGATTTAAGAAGTGATACTATAACAATTCCAACAAAAGCTATGTTGGAATATATGTTTAGTGCTAAAGTAGGAGATGATGTTTGGGAAGAAGATCAGACGGCTAAAGAACTCGAAAATTATTTGGCCAACCTGTTTTCAAAAGAAGCAGCATTATTCTGCCCCTCAGGTACAATGACCAACCAAATTGCTATTAGGGTTCATACTAATATTGGAGATGAGGTTATTTGTGATCGTCTTTCACATATATATAATTATGAAGGTGGCGGTATAGCTTCTAATTCAGGTGTCTCTGTTAGATTATTAGAGGGTGATTTTGGTCGAATATCTCTTGATCAGATAAAAAAAAATATTAATCCTGATGATGTCCATTTTCCTAGAACTAGTTTAGTGTGTTTAGAGAATACTGTTAATAAAGGAGGTGGAGTATGTTATGATTATATTGATATGCAAGATATTTCAAAGTATTGTCGAGAAAACCAATTAATGTTTCATTTAGATGGTGCTCGTGTATTTAATGCATTAGTAGCTAGGTCGGATTCAGCTAATAAATATGGCAAATTATTTGATAGTATCTCTGTTTGTTTATCTAAAGGATTAGGTGCTCCCATTGGATCAGTTTTAATAGGTGATTCTGATTTTATCAAGAAGGCAAAAAGAGTTAGAAAATCTTTTGGTGGCGGCATGAGACAGATTGGTTATTTAGCGGCAGCAGGCATTTATGCATTACATAATAACGTTGAGCGTCTTGCAGAGGATCATAATCGAGCAAAAATTATAGCAGATAGTTTACAAAAAATGCATTGTATCGAAAACCTAAGACCTGTAGAAACGAATATTATATTGTTTGATGTGAAGGAAGCATATATTGCTGGTTTTAAAAAAATACTAGAGTCAAAAAATATACAGCCTTCTTTTCTTGGTAGTAATACAGTAAGATTTGTTACTAATTTAGGTTTTTCGGATGATCACTTAGAGGTACTATGTTTAGCGCTCAAAAAATTAAATTAAGTAAGCAATTTCTTGATTTTTTTTAAGTATCACTTCAATATGATCCTTTAGTGTTGTAGATAAATTTAGACCTACATAATCAACACCAATTGGAAACTCATTATGATTTCTATTTACTAGAATAATTGTTTTTAGGCTTTTCATTTTGTGTTTAAGTATTTCTTTAACACCATATATTATTGTTCTTCCGGATTTTAATACATCGTCAACTAAAAAAACATGTTTAAGATTGCTATGTTCTAGTGGTGGATATATTTCATATTCATCTTTTTCTTTTACTTTTATTTGATGAAGAGAGATTTTTATTTTATGTTTTTTTTCTATGTTATGTTTTAATTTTTGGGCAATAATATATCCGTTTTTTGCAAAGCCTATTAATGTTATTTCTTTTTCTTGATAATAGTCTTCTATAATAGAGAAACTAATTCTATTGATTTTATTATTAATTTCTTCTTTACTTAGGATAACTTGTTTTTTCTTCATATTCTGTGCTAAGATAAACTATCTTCTAATTTAACTAAAATAAATATTGTTTCTATGTGATGTGTGTGTGGAAATTGGTCGGCTATTGAGAATTTTTTTATCTGGTAACTATTTTCAATTAATAGTTTAATATCTCTTGCTTGTGTACTGGGATTACAAGATACATATATTATTTTTTTAGCATCTAATGCTATAATTTTTTTAATACTTTTTTTTGCAATTCCAGGTCTAGGAGGATCTATAATAATTATATCTATCTTATTTTTTAAATCGGGATGCTTAAATAAAAATTCACCAATATCAAGGTTGTAAAATTTTACATTTTTGATGTTATTGTCTTTTGCACTTTGCTTTGCATTGTCAATAGCACTTGATACTATGTCAACACCTATTACAGAAGCTTTTTTTTGTTTTATTGCAATCAGTTGTGCAATGGTGCCAGTGCCACAAAAAAGATCTAAAATAATTGATTGTTTGTTTCTACTTTCAAAAGAGCTGTATTCTATCACTTTCGAATATAACTTCTCAGCACATAATGGGTTAGTTTGAAAAAAACTACTCATATAAATCTCAAAATTTAGATTTAGAATTTTTTCAGTTATTTTATTACTGCCAAAAATAGTTTTTGATATTACATCTTTATAATTTATTCTGTCAGAAATATTGTCATTTATCGTATGAATAATTCCGGCTATTCTATTTCCATGAATTTCTATTATTTTATTTACAAACAGTGAAGGATTAAATTTATCGACTCCATCAGAACTCGTCACAAGTTCAATGAGCAATTTGTCATATTGGTTGCTTTTTCGAATATTTAAGTTTCTAAAAAAACCTTTTTTTTGAGGTATATTCCATGCAGGTAATTTTGTCTCCATGCAAAATTTCCTTATTTGAGATAAAGAGTCTTCCCATTGTTTATCAAAAAGGCCAGAATCTTTTTCAAGATTTTCAACCATCCACCATGTGTTTTGTTTTTTAAATCCAAGTCCAAAATCATCTATGTCACATTTTTTTTGTTTATCATATATTATAGATGAAAAGGCATATTCCATTTTATTTCTATAGTGCCAGGTTTTTGTAGAAGTGATAAAGTTATCATAGTAGCTCTCAATATTTTTAATTTCTCCAATTTTTTCAAATACTTCAAAAACTAGATCCCGTTTTTTTGATCTTTGGTATTTGATATCTAAGTCATAATACGGTGCTCCGGAAATTTGTTGATACTTTCTTTTTTTTTGCAGAGTACTTTTTTTAATAATTTTAATAATTTTTGCTTCTGCATAATTTGGTTTTATTTTTGTGATTTCAACTAATAGCTTTTGGCCTTGTATACCATTTTTAACAAAAATTATGAAGTTGTTTGACTTTTGATTTTTTTGTTTACTAATTCCATTTCCACCATATACAATATCGTCAATATCAATCTCTAATCTTTCTTTTTTTTTAATTAGTTTCATAGTGCAAAAATAATTATCTTTATCCACAATGGATTCAAAAAATATCATAGATCTTGAATTAAAGTACGGTGCTCATAATTACCATCCACTTCCAGTTGTGTTAAAAAAGGGTAAAGGCGTATTTGTATGGGATATTAATGATAAACAATATTATGATTTTCTTTCCGCTTATTCTGCAGTCAATCAGGGACATTGCCATCCTTCTATTATTTCTGCATTAAATGAACAGTCGAAAACATTGACACTAACTTCTAGAGCGTTTTATAATGATGTTTTAGGTTCTTATGAAAAGTTTATTGCTAATTTTTTTGGATACGACAAAGTTCTTCCAATGAACACAGGTGTTGAAGGGGGGGAAACTGCTAACAAGTTAGCTAGAAAGTGGGGGTACTTGAAGAAACGTATACCTAAAAATAAAGCAAGAATTATTTTTGCAAAAGGTAATTTTTGGGGTCGAACTTTAGCTGCAATATCTAGTTCTGATGACCCATCATCATATACGGATTTCGGACCTTATATGCCTGGATATGACCTTGTTCCTTATAATAACTTAGATTTATTAGAGTTAGAGCTTAAAGATCCAAATGTGTGTGCATTTATGGTTGAGCCTATTCAAGGTGAGGCAGGTGTTGTGGTCCCTGATGATGGTTATTTATCCGGTGTAAGAAAATTATGTACTAAATATAATGTTTTATTTATTGCTGATGAAGTTCAAACAGGGCTTGCTAGAACTGGTAAAATGCTTGCTTGTGACTATGAAGATGCTCGTCCTGATATTTTGATTTTAGGCAAAGCGCTATCAGGCGGTGTGTTTCCCGTTTCTGCTGTTTTAGCGGATGATGAAGTTATGCTTTGTATCAAGCCAGGTGAACATGGTTCAACATATGGTGGAAATCCACTTGCTTGTAGGGTAGCTATGGCTTCTTTAAGAGTTATTAAAGAAGAAAATCTGTGTCAAAACTCATATTCACTTGGTTGTTTATTTAGAGATGAATTAAGACACTTTATGCAATCTAATAGCTTAGTGAGCAACATTAGAGGAAAGGGCTTATTAAATGCTATTTTGATTAATGATACTCCAGATAGTAGTACAGCTTGGGATATTTGTTTAAAATTAAGGGACAACGGACTATTAGCAAAGCCAACACATGGGAATATTATTAGATTAGCACCACCACTAGTAATTAATGAAAAACAAATAAGGCATTGTTTAGATATTCTAAAAACCACAATTTCAAATTTTTAATACATCTTTTATATTTTGTAGCTTTGTTGTTATGAAATATTTGATTCTTACATTTGTTTTTTTATTGCCCTTTATTTTGTTTCCTCAAACACAAAGATGTTCTACAGATGAATATAGGGAGGGATTAAGAGAGAAAAAATCTATAATTTCTCATTCATATTCTTCTTTAAAAAAAACAAATCAATTTTTTGGAAATATTCCTGTTGTTGTACATATTTTGTATAATAATGAAAATCAAAATATATCTAATGAAAGAGTTTATTCTCAAATAGATGTTTTAAATGCAGATTTCACTGCGTCTAATTCAGATTTATTGAATGTTCCTGATGTATTTATTCCGGGTAATATGGGCATATCTTTTTGTTTAGTTCAATCAGACTTGAATGGTAATAATTTTTCAGGTATTAATAGAGTTTTTACAGATGTAGAGTCTTTTAGTGTAACTGGTGATGCAATGAAACAATCTAGTCAGGGGGGGGTCAATGCTTGGGATCCTGAAAATTATTTAAATATATGGGTCTGTAATTTGTCAGGAAATTCACTCGGTTTTGCAACTATGCCTGGTGATGTGAGTTTAGAATTAGATGGTGTTGTTATTGATTATGAGTATTTTGGTGTTGATCAAACATCTTCTAGTCCATATAATCTAGGTAGAACTGCTACTCATGAAATAGGGCATTATTTTAATTTAGAACATATTTTTTATGCAGGTTGTTCAGATTGGGATGGTTGTGCTGATACTCCTGCTACGACATCTGCGAATTATGGTTGCCCTGAATATCCTCAAGAGTCATGTCAAACAATTGATATGACAATGAATTTTATGGATTATGTTAATGATGCTTGTATGTATATGTTTACACCGTGTCAAGTAAATCGTATGCTTAGTGCAATTTCTAATTTTCGTCCTAATTTACTTTCTACTAGCGAAGATTGTTCTATTTCAATTCCAGAAATGGACGAGTCAGCAATTATATATCCCAATCCTTGCAATGATTATATTAATATTGTGAGTCATAATACTAAAATATTACTATTTGATATTTATGGCCGTCAGGTTTTGTCAAAATATATTCAAGACCAATCGACGTTAGATTTATCAAAACTCCCCCCTGGAACTTATATTTTACGTGACAAAAAATCTAACTATCCCATCTTTAAACAATAGGTCTTAAAATTTAAAATTTAATTTAAAATTCAATAATCTAGAAGTTAGATAGTTGGGTACTGCATAATATCTATTGGATGCATCGCTAATCCATATATAGGATGAAGTGTTTTGAATTCCAATTAAATTAAACACCTCTATACTTGCCCAAATAGATTTTATATGATTAATAAATTTAATATTACTAATAACATTCTCTTGTTTTATTAACCTTGAAAAACCAATATCTAATCTTTTATAAGATGGTATGCGCATAGTTTGTTCAAATCGTTCTGATTGTGGAGGTCCAAATGGTAATCCAGAACCATAAACTAAATTTAATTGCATTTTATAATTGGGGTTTTTAGGAAAATAATCTTGGAAAAATATGGATGCGTTAATTCTTCTGTCGGTAGGTCTTGGAATATACCCATGTCCATCATTTTGTATATCTTCTTGAGTTTTTAATAATGACACACTAATCCATGAATCAATATTTGGAACAAATTCTCCAAATAATTTCAAGTCTAATCCAGTAGCATAACCTTTTGCGGAGTTATTGTTGAGGTATACGATTCTTAAATTATCAATTTCAAATGGTATAATATCCCAGAGTTGTTTGTAATATATTGAAGCAGTAAATTTGAAAGGTCTATTTAAGTATTTGAACTGATAATCAGAATTTATAACATAATGAATTGATTTTTGAGATTTAATATTTTGATTTAATATACCATATTCATCTCTGTACTCTTTAAAGAAGGGAGATTGATTATAAGATCCACATGATATATTAAAAATAAAATCTTTCTCCCATTTTGGTTCAATACTAATCATTCCTCTAGGACTGATGAAAAGTTCTTTGTTGAAATTCCAATAATTAAATCGGGAGCCAAATGTATAGTAAATATTTGTGTTATTTTTTTGAATAGAATTTGATAATTGAATGTATGAAGATATTCTATTTGATTTTAGAGATGATTGTCCAGTTCTAAATTCAAATAAATCTAAATTAGGAGTGTTAATAGTAGATATTGAGTATCCTGCTGAGTCAACCATCACCCATTCTCGTATTTCATCATTAATGTTTTCTATTTGATATTTTAAGCCCCAATCAATCATTCCCCCATCACTATTTAAAATATAACTCGCATCATGATACAGGTTAAATACTGTTGCATTAAAAACATTCCTAGCATGATTCATATATGCCCCAATTCCACGATTAAAAATTACTTCTCCTAATTGTTCAGAACCTATATTATTGTCAAGTTCACCTATCCAGTATTCACCTAAAATATCATAAAATTCTTGTTCTTTGGTTTGAAAAATAGAAGAAGTGAATTTGAGCTGCAGTAAATTATTAGGTGAGTAAGTAGATGATGCGGCTGTAAGGTTGGTTTCATAATTATCTATTTCCTGTCCTTCAAAATAGACTGTTAATTGTAGTGCTTCAGATACAGTTCCAAATTTAGATTGTCTGTTTTCCGGAATCATTTCATATTTATTTTGAGAATAGTAATTTATGAGATTAAATTCCCAGTCAGGCCAATTAGAATTTTCGTATGTTAAACATGTTTGTAGGTCTTTAAATAAAGGTTTGTAATCACCCTTGGTATCAAGAGATTGGAATAAAAAGTCGTTCGCTCTTATTCTTCCTCCAATTAGATAAAATAATGTATGGGTTTCACTATTTATTTTTTTAGATTTAAACGTTTTATTTCCCTCTAAATTAATAGAACCTCCCAAGAAACTCGTTGATATAACAAGATTAGATTGAGTAGGCTTTTTATATTTTATATTTAAAACAGATGATAGTTTGTCTCCAAATTTAGCTTCAAATCCACCAGATGAGAATTCTATAGAAGAAATCATATTTGGATTTATGAAACTTAATCCCTCTTGTTCTCCGTTTCTCACTAAGAATGGTTTATATATTTCAATACCATTTACATAAATTAAATTCTCATCATAATTACCTCCTCTAACAGAATATTGGTTACTTAATTCATTGTTTGATGATACACCGGGTAATAATTTAATTATCGGTTCAATTCCACCAGTTGTCGTTGGGAGTGCATTTATCATAGTAGGATCTATTTTAGTAACTCCTTTTTTACGAGATTGGTCAGAGACGAGATCAATCTCTGTTAATGAGGTAGATGTCTCCCGAAGTTTGATGTTGTTTTCAATTACTGAATTTTTGTTATGTAAATTAATTATTGTTGTATCATTGCGATATCCTTGGTGTGATGCAATGATGATTATATGGCTCTTATTATTAGATTTTAATCGTATTTTATATAGGCCTTTTTTATTTGTAATTGCACCATTTTCTCCACATAATAAATTAACATTTTTAATTGGTTGATTAGTAGATTGATTGATTACTTTTCCTGTAATTAGAAAGTGAGTTTCTTCTTGTGAGTAGGATAAAAAAGAATATAATATTGTGATATATAATATGATTGTTTTCTTCATCTTAATATGTCGGCTATTATATTTCGAATATTTCCTGCTTTATCAGATACAGATAGTGTGAGTGTCTGTTTTTTGATCATATTATCTTGTTCTATAGTGTGTTCAATCAGACCAGTTTTATAGTCATATTCCATTAATATCCAATTTCCATCTAATTCTGCACGATACTCATCAATCCCTGATACGTTATCCGATATTTGGAATGTAATTTTATTATCCATTAAATGATTACTTTGGTTATAATGGCTTAAGTCTTTAATCGCCGGTTTAATTGTATCTATATAAATAGTAAAGTCACCAAAATAACTTGAATAGCCAGTAATTGTATTGTCTTGCCATTTGCTATTTACATATTGTACTTCTCCATCTATCAATCTTCCTATTATAGCATATGGTCTTAAATTTTCTTCTATAGAATCAGCTTCAATAGAAATAATAAAATTTCTATGAGAAGGGATGGAATCATTCATAATAGTATAAATAGGGTATGTCATGTTAGATTCATGAGTTTTTTTAAATGTAAATAGATAATCCTTATATAAACTATTATTTGGTATATATATTTTACAATCGTCTTTTTTAAATTCAAAAACTTGTTTTGAGTTAATTAGTATTGAAGACAATGTATGTGTTTTTTTAGTTTTTGATTTTGTTTGGAATGTAGCGTAAAATTCTAACGATGAAGTGTTCTGATAACTGTCTTTTACTATAAGTGTAATTTTATGTGTCCCATCTTTTAAAAAAGTACCGATTGGATGTGATGTATGCTTTTTATTTGTACTAATCTTATTATTTAAATCTAAAAAACATTTTTGCATTTTGATGTTATTGTTTTTGTAGTATTCATAATCTATGTGTGAATTAATATATTTAGTTTCTCCAAAGCTAAAAGTGGTCATTTCATTAAAGAAAAAAAGAGAATCATTGACATATAATTCTATAGAATATACTCCACACTTATTGGGAGCTGCATCTAAAATATCAATTGTGCTAACTGCGAGGTTGAAGGGTTCTGTTACGATTAAGTTATTTTCCAAGCTATATTGATCATTTGACAATTTTTTAACTTTTTTCAATTCCTTTTTACCATTTTCAAAGTATATTAAAATAGAATTAATTATTGGTTTAGATCGATCTAAGATTGGTAGGCCAAATAGCATGGGGTTAATTATTTTTTGACTTTTAGTATCTCGTATTTCAAAATGTAA
>MDTB01137560.1_pt1 | contig 11698 bp, 9 predicted proteins | sample 811161 | NCBI WGS metagenome assembly MDTB01 (sample SAMN05326650, study PRJNA326480) | marine metagenome | isolation source: seawater | place: Mediterranean Sea | collected 2009
AATCAGATTTTAACAACTTTGCTTTTGATCCATATGGTTTAGATTCAGTAAATATTGAAGGATTATTTTTAAAAATTAACTTGTCATACGGTGGAGGTTGTGAACCACATTACTTTGAGTTATTATCTAAACATAATATATCAAATGACTCAATAATTTTAAAATTAAGTCATGAAGCAAATAATGACGGGTGTTTTGCTCTTTTATTTGGTGAATTTTGTTATAATATTTCAAGTTTAATAATTCCACAAAATTCGAAGCAAATCTTTTATGAATATGAAGATTCTCTTATTAATTTAAATTATTAATATGATTCAGTCCAAACCAAAAACATGGGAAATAAGTTTAAAAAAACAATTAAAATTCCCTTTAAATGAAATTTGGGATGTAATATCATCAAAAAATAATCTTGAACTATTTCATCCCTTTTGTAAAACAAATAAAATTATTGATTGGTGTGGGGTGAATTCCTCAGATTTGTTGATATATCTCAATGGAAGATGTTATACTAGGACTTTTTTATCTTGGCATAAAAACAAAGGATATACCCTCACAATTGGTTCAAATAAATCTAAATTATCTTATGTTGAATGGAGTTTATATAACGAATATGGAAAAAATTATATTAAAATTTCTATTTATCCTTATTTATTAAAAAAAATCCCCAGATTCATAAGTTATATACCATACAAATTATATATTATTCCAAAGTTAAAGTCCTATTTAAGTTCAGTTTTAAATGGTTTAGATTTTTATATGAATAATAATAAAAAAATAACTAAAAATCAATTTGGAAAACATAGTTGGTTTTCTTAAATCAAAGTTTATGAACGATCATTACTCTAAATTAGAAAATATGTATTTAAATGCGAATTTAAATAAACATATTTTTCATAATACAAAAATTAAAATTTCAAATAAAAAATCTGTAATAACTTCCCCTACCAATAAAATTTTTTTTCACTCTTTAAATGCCATTCATGGTTTTGTATACTTTAAGTTATTAGATGACGCAGCTTTTTTTTCATCTCATTCATTGTCGGAAGATTTTTTTCTGTTAACTTTAAATTTTAATATTTCAATAATTAAACCTGTAAGTCAAGGCAATATTAGAGCAATTGGAAACGTTATATCCAACACTAAGAATATCTTTCATTCAGAATCTTTTGCATATAATTCCCAAGGAGTTTTAGTTGCTTTTGGTAAAGGATCTTTTGTTAAAAGTAAAGTTAAATTATCTGAAAAAATAGGTTATTGTTATTAATTAATTTTATAAAAAAAATGAAAAAATTATATATAATTACATTCTTAATATTATTTGTTTTCTATGAAATTAATTCTCAGGTTTTGCCAAATTTTGTCCAAGCTTCAGAAAAAAGTCTGTCATCTGTAGTTCACATAGAATCAGTCGAAATTAAAGAAAATTTATACAGATATTATGATCCTTTTTTTGGAAATTTATATTTTAATGATCCAAGAGAACAAATGTCTTCTGGTTCTGGTGTAATAGTTTCAAATGATGGTTATATTGTTACTAATTTTCATGTTGTGAGTGATTCAAAACAAATTTTTGTTACCTTGAATAATAAAGATAAATATGAAGCAGAATATATTGCTGGTGATGAGAATACTGACATTGCTTTATTGAAAATTAATTCAAATAATTTAGATGCAATAGAATTTTATAACTCTGATAAAGTTAAAGTTGGTGAATGGGTACTTGCTGTTGGTAATCCATATAATTTAAATTCTACTGTTACTGCTGGTATTGTTAGTGCAAAATCAAGAAATATAAATATTCTCCACAACCCAAGGGCAGTTGAATCATTTATTCAAACTGATGCAGTTATAAATCCTGGTAATTCAGGTGGAGCATTAGTTAATTTAGAGGGTGAATTAATTGGATTGAATACTGCTATCCAGTCTAATACAGGAAGTTATACCGGTTATGGTTTTTCTATTCCAAGCAATTTAGTTTATAATGTAGTTGAAGATTTGAAAGAATTTGGATATGTTAGACGAGCTTTTATTGGTGTCCAAGTACAAGATATAAATAATTTTATTTCAGAAAAATACGATCTTGACAATAATAAGGGCGTCCTAATATCTAAAGTAATTGAAAATGGTTCTGCTATTGAATCCGGAATTAAAGATTTAGATGTAATATTAGCAATAAATAATATTAATATTAATTCTGTAAGTGAATTACAAGAAAAAATTTGTCAGTTTGATCCTGGTGATACAATACAATGTTTAATCAAAAGAAAGTTAAAAAAATTTACTATTAATATTAAACTAAAGTAAAATGAAAATATTTTATTATCATATAATTTTTATATCAATATTATTTTCTTCTTGCATAAATTCAAAAAAAAAGGTTCAAGAAGTAAATTTATATACTCAAAGACATTATTCAGTTGACAAAAAACAATTTGAAAATTTTACAAATTTAACAGGAATTAAAGTTAATGTTGTGAAATCAAATGCAGATGAACTAATCGAAAGAATTAAAAATGAAGCAAAAAATTGTCCAGCTGATATTTTTATTTCTGTTGATGCCGGCAAACTATATAAAGCAAAAAAACAAAATTTACTAAAAAAATTAAACTATTCAGATTTTAATTTTAAACTTAAGGATGTTTTACTAGATAAAGATTCTTGTTGGATTCCATTAACTTACAGAGCAAGAGTTATAGTTTTTAGTAAAGATAGAGTATCACGAGATGAATTATCAACATATGAAGATTTAAGCTCATCAAAATGGAAAAATAGATTATTAATTAGGTCATCCTCAAATAGTTATAATCAAGCTTTTCTATCATCGGTGATTGCTCATAAAGGGATTGAGAATTCTTTATTGTGGGCTAGAGGAGTGGTTAATAACTTCGCAAGGTCTCCAAAAGGAAACGATAGAGACCAAGTTAAAGCAATTTATGCAGGTGAAGGAGACTTAGCTTTAATAAATACTTATTATCTAGGATTATTATTAAATTCTGATAAAGAAGAAGAAGTTAATGCTGGAAAATCTGTTGATATTTTTTTTCCAAATCAAAATAATGATAGTGGAGTTCATGTAAATATATCTGGGGCAGGAATACTTAAAAATTCACCAAATTATGATAATGCACTAAAACTATTAAATTATTTAATTAGCGGTGATGCCCAAAAATTATATTGTAATTCCTCTTATGAATTTCCTGTAAATAATGATATTCAATTTAATAATTTAATGCAAAATTGGGGGACATTTTTAATTGATTCAATTGATCTAAATTTACTTGGAGTTTATAGAGATGAAGCTATTAAAATTTTTGATAAATCAGGATGGAAATAACTCATGAAATTTTTAAGGTTAAATATTTTACATATTATAATTTCTCTATTGATTTTAATATTTTTATTATCCCCAATAATATTTTTATTATTTAACTCTATTGATTTCATTTCTAAAGAGCTATCATACTTATTAGAAATTCATTTATATGATTATTCTTTCAATACTATTTATTTAATTTTTCTAACATTATTTTTTTCAATTTTTTTTTCAATTATACCTTCATGGATAATAAGTACTCATAAGTTTAAATTTAGAAATTTATTAGATATTTTATTATACTTACCTTTATCTGTTCCAACATATATTATGGCTTATACATATGGTGATATTTTAAGTTTTACTGGTCCAATACAATTTTTTTTTAGGAAGTATCTCAAAGATTTCAGTTATATTATAAATAATGATTATCTACAAATCGAAGTGTTAGGAATTATTTTAGCATTATCATTATATCCATATTTATATGCTTCAACTAGAATAGCTTTTAGTATGATTGGGAGTACTTATAGCAATAAAGCAGAAAATCTTGGAATGTCTGATTTTTATTTTTTTTATAAATTATTATTACCACTTTCAAGACCTGCACTTTTATTAGGTTCATTTTTGATTATTATGGAAGTTTTGAATGATTATGGTGCAGTTGTATATTTTGGAGTTAATACTTTTACATCAGGAATATTTAGATTATGGTTTTCCATGGGAAGTGAAAAATCTGCTGTAATATTATCTTTATTTTTATTAACTATTATTTTATTTTTATCATTGATAGAAAACAGAATATATAATAAATCAAGATTTTATTTTTTTAGCCAAAATAATTCACATAATAGACTTAAAAAATTAAATAGTAAATTTTTCCCATTTCTATTTATTTCAATTCCAATTTTTTTTGGATTCATTTTACCTGTATCATATTTAATTTTTAATGCTATTAATACTATAACCGAACTAAATCATTTATTTTTTGTCACCTTAAATTCAATATGCCTTTCGTCTATTTCAGCTACTATTTGTGTTTTTATTACATTAATATTTATTTTTCTTAATAAATTTAATAGTATTTATTTATCTAAGTTTATAGAAAAAATAATGTCTATTGGATATACAATTCCTGGAGCTGTTATTGGTTTATCATTTATGATTTTAATTTCTAAATTTTCTATTTTAACATCATTTTCAGTATTAACCTATGCTTATTGTTTTAGATTTTTAGCTGTTGCAAAATCTCCTATTAAATCAAGTTATGATAAAGTACCAGATGATTATAAAGACTTATCAAATTTACTTAAGTTATCAAAATTTTCTTCTCTGAAAAAAGTATATTTTCCACTAACTAATAAGTCAGTTTTTATTGCTTTTATTCTTGTATTTATTGATATTTTAAAAGAATTACCAATTACTTTAATTTTAAGACCTTTTAATTTTGATACCTTAGCATCTTCTACTTATGAATTAGCATCTGATGAAATGTTGAGTGAATCATCAATTTATTCATTATTAATTGTTTTTATTTCATCATTTTTGCTAGTATTTTTAAAATTTTATAGTGATGATAGATAATTCTTATTTAATTGTTGAAAATATTTCTTTTGAAAATATTTTAGAGGCTATTTCATTTAAAGCTAGTAAAGGAGATATAATTTCTGTGGTTGGTGAAAGCGGTTCTGGAAAAACTTCTTTACTCAAATGTATTGGAGGTTTTCAAAGTATTAAAAAGGGATTTATCAAATTAAATAATAAAATTTTAACAGATAGTAAAACTTTTATTAAACCTAATAAAAGAGATATTGGATTTGTTTTCCAAAATTCACCCATATTTCCGCACCTCTCTCTTAAAGACAATATAATTTTAAACTTATCTAAAAAATATTTATCTAATTATGAGAAGATTATTAAGATTACAAACTTAAGCAAGATTGATAATAAATTTTCTCATCAAGTATCAGGTGGTGAATTACAAAGAGCCTCAATTGCTACATCCTTGATTAGAGAACCTAATCTCCTTTTATTAGATGAACCCTTTAGTAATTTAGATCATTTTTTTAAATTAAAATTAATTAATGATATTCATTTAATAATTAAAAACTTAAATTTAACAACTATACTTGTCACACACGATATTTCAGACGCATTAAGTATTTCCAATAAAATTTTAATTTTAAAAGATGGACAAGTCGAGCAATTTGATTCTCCAAAAAATATTTATTTTAACCCTAAAAGTTTTTATGTTGCTTCAATTTCTGGACGTCTAAATAAAATTGATAAAAACAAATATATAAGACCAGAAGATATAGTTAAAGTTTCAAAATCTGACTATAAAGTTTCAATTTTAAATTCAGTTTTTTATGGAAAAGAATATTTAATAACTTCGTTATTTAATCAAAACATATGGTATTTCTACAATAAAGTTCCATTAAAAAATAATGAAAATGTGTTCCTTGATTTTGATTCTTTAAAAATATTACATTTAAGTAATTAATTTTTTTTTTAAATCAATATCTTTTTAAATTTGGTTTAAAAATAAAATCATGAAAAAAATAATATGTATAATTTTCTCGATGTCTTTCTCTGTTATAAATGCGCAGACTAACTATTTTATTAACGCAGGTATGATGTATTTCTCTCCACCCTCATTAACAATTAATCCTGGAGATACTGTTACTTGGTTAAATGACGGTGGATATCATGATGTTAATTTCAATATAAATACCATGACTGGATTATCTTTTAATAATCCGGTTGAAATTTCCTCTCAGTCTTTAACCTCAACCAATAATGATACCATTGGTTCTGTTATTTTCAATTTAATTGGAAATTTTAATTACGATTGTTCTATATATGGTCATGCAGCTTCTGGTATGATTGGAAGTGTTACAGTTCAAGATTCAGTTATTATAACCCAATCATGTAGTGATTTATTTCCTGATAACACACAAACATTAATATATGATTGTAATGGTGCATGTGTACCAAATTGGTGGCTTGGAGATGGATTTTGCGACAATAATGATTATATGTATAATCCTAATACTGATACATACTGTCAATTAAATAATCCTTTTGGTCAAAATTATTGTAATGATTTAGAAAATTTAGATGGATTTAACACTGTTGATTTATTTTGTATATCAAGTAATTTTGATAATGGTGACTGTGACCTTCCTGGATGCACTGACGGATTAGCTTGTAATTACAATCCTTTAGCTGGTTCTGATGATGGTTCTTGTTATTATGAAAATTGTTCTTGTGAGGATTATAGTTTATCAATATTTATTAATAATAACCCTTCTGAGGGTAATGTTAATCTTGTTGAAGATTGCAATGGATATTGTGCTCCTTCAGGATGGATTGGAGATGGTGATTGTGATGAAAATAGATATATGTATAATCCTCAAAATAATGTTACCTGTCAAGTTTTCAATTCAAAAGCAGATAATTATTGCTATGATTATTCTAATCTTGATGGATTCAATTTAATTAACCTTAACTGTGTAAATAATAATTATGATGGAGATGATTGTAATCTTGAAATTAATAATTTACAAAATACATCAAAAAGAATTTTAGTTAAAATAATTGATCCATTAGGAAGAATAGTTAGTGAAGATTCAAATGTTCCAATTAAAATATATATTTATAATGATGGAACAGTTGAAAAAATTACCAGAAAATAGTAATTAATGTTTTTTGAATTGAATTTTAATGATATCTAAATATAATATCTTAGGAGTTTCTTGTTCTAGCTGCGTAGAAAAAATAACTAGTGAACTTTTAGATTTAAATAATATATCTAAAGTTAAATTATTTAATAAATCCGAGATTCATATTTATCACGATAATGATATAGATTTAGATTTTTTAAACAATTATCTTATCGATATAGGTAATTATAAATTATTGAAACAAAAAAAATATCAAAAAATATTCAATCTAATTGGAATATATAAACCTCTAATAATTTTATTTACCTTAATATTTTTTTTGACTTTAATATTTCAAATAAGATTTGAAAGTTTCAAATCCAAAATTTTTATCCGCGAATTCATCTCATTTTTTTTTATTTTATTTTCTCTCCTTAAAATATATGATTTAAAGTCTTTCAGTAAAATGTTTAATAAGTACGATATAATATCAAAAAAAATATATGTTTGGGGATATATTTATCCATTTATAGAATTTTTATTAGGGATTTTATTTTTATACAATTTTATTGAATTTGAGAGAAATTTGTTTGCATTAATTTTTTTGTTTGCATCCTCTATTGGTGTATTAAATAGTGTTTTGAAAAATGAAAAAATTAAATGTGCATGTATGGGATCTTTTTTTGATTTACCTATGTCAAAAGTTACTATTTTTGAAAATATTATTATGATCTTAATGATTATAATGATGTTTTATAATTAGTCAATTTATATTCTTACATTTATATTAATTTAAAAATTTTAAATAATGAGAATAATTTTATTTCTTTTTTTTATAAATAATTTCTTATTTAGTCAAAATAATAATGAAGTTTTTCAGGTTGAATTTTTAGTGGATGATATTGATTGTAACGGCCAAATTAATATTACAGGCTCATTTGATAATTGGAGCGGATGGGGAGCTAATCCTAATAATAATCATACTATTGAACTAAATAGTGGTAGTTATGAATATCAAGTTTTGTGTATTAATACTTCTAACTCTAATTGGTTTAATGATCCTTGGAGTAATTCAATTATTTATGAACCAGAGCAAGGATCATCATGTGATTTTAATCCTGATGATAGTTTTACCAATTTTGGTTTTATAGTTAATAATAATATTGTATTAAATCCCAGTAATTGTATTCTTGGTATTGATGAATTATATTCAGTTAACTTTTTAGTAGATGATATTGAATGTGAAGGGCAAATTAATATTTCAGGAGAATTTGATAACTGGAGTGGATGGGGTGCCCACCCTGATAATAATTATTTAATTAATTTGCAACCTGGCGACTATCAATTTGTGTATTTATGTATTGATACCAGTATTCCAAATTTCTGGAATAATGTTTGGAACAACTCAACTGTTATTAATTCTGAAGTTCTTTCTAATTGTGATTTTAATCCAAATGATAACTTTGGTAATTTTGGATTTTCAGTATCAAATAATAATATAGAAGTAGAATTTTGTAATTCTGAATCAGTCCTATCTGGATGTACAAATTCATATGCTTCAAATTATAATCCTTTGGCAGTACTTAATGATGGCTCTTGTTCATTTGAAAATCTTTTACAATCAAGTTGTTTTAGTTCACCAGGTAGGGAAGAATCAGTTAGAATTGAAAATAATAAAATAATAATTGGAAATGAAGCTTTTCACATGAAAGGTGTTTGCTGGTCACCAACTCCTATAGGAGGTGGTCCTGGGTTAGATAACGGAAATCCTTCTTATTTTTCCCAATTTGTTGATCAAGATGCACCTTTAATGCAAGCTGCTGGAATAAATATCGTAAGAACATATGGAGTTGTTGACGAATACGCTTTAGATGTTCTTTATAATCATGGTATTTATGTAATTTCTGTTATTTATTTCGGTTATGATGAACCTCTTGAAAATACATTTGATAGATTATGTGAGTTAAAACAACATCCTGCAATTATTGGATGGGAAGTTGGAAATGAGTGGAATCTTACTAATCTTTCCTCATCTATTTTTTCCAATTTTTCTGAAGCTCTAAGTGTAGTAGATTATCTTACATCTCAACTTAAATATAATGATTCTACAAGACTAATATCGACCACATGGGGTGGTTGGATTCCTGACGAAAATACCTTTAATACATTAAATAATGTTGATATCTATGGATTAAATTTATATGTTGGAGAATCATTTTTAAGTTTATTTGAACAGTGGAATAACTCAACAAACAAACCATTTTATTTATCTGAATATGGAATTGATGCATTCCATACAGTAGGAGATTCAGTTAATGAAGAATATCAATCATTAATTGTTGAAAGCCTAACTAACGAAATTTATAATAATGCATCAATTAATGAAAGTGGTTTTTCAAATTGCACTGGAGGTATGGTATTTGAATGGAATGACGAATGGTGGAAACATAATGGAGGTGATTGGGCAATTCATGATGAACTATCATCTTGGTCTACTGGTGGTTTTCTTGATGAATTTGTTAGTGAAGAATGGTTTGGAATTGTTGATATTCACAGAAATCCAAGATTGGCTTATACAACTTATTCGCAAATGATACCACCTTCATCATTAAATGAAGTAACTTTTGATGTATCTGATATCAATTGTAATGGTTTTATTAACATATCAGGTGATTTTAATAATTTTTCAGGATGGGGAGTTACTTTTGCAAACAATTTTTCAATTGAATTAGAGAATGGGTCTTATGAGTATTTTATACAATGTGTAAATAACATTAACACATTTAATTCAGACCCTGAAAATTCTTCATTTTTAATTCAACCCCTAATGAACTCAAACTGTGACTTTATTCAAAATAATAATGATTCTTATTACGGTTTTACTCTACAAAATGAGGATCTTTTGGTTCAATTTTGTGCAAATTCTGTAGACTCTATATTTGGTTGTACAGATTCTTTAGCTATTAATTTTAATATTGATGCAAATTTTGACAATGGAACATGTAATTATTGTCCTCAAGTATGTTGTGCTGCAATTACTGCATCATGTCTTGCTTGTTCCGAATGTATGTCATATGAAGACTATTGTTCTCTTTATCCAAGTACAATTGGATGTCCAATATTAGGTTGTACAGATTCAAGTTCAAATAATTATAATCCACTTGCTGATATTGACAATGATTCTTGTAATTATGATTGTGACTTTCCCTGGAATATTGTTGTAACAGATCAAAATCATTCAATATTTATTCAAGGTTCAATTATAAATGACAATGAAAATTCTTTTTCTGAAGGATCTTCAATTGGTGTATTTTACACTGATAATTATGGAGAAAATCAATGCGCTGGATATTCATTAATTGAGGATGGAACTATTCAGATAGCAGTAATGGGAGATGATTCTTCAACAGATGAAATTGATGGATTAATTTATGGTCAAGAATTTAATTTTTTAGTCTGGGATCCTTCTTTATGCAATGAATATATTGTTAACCCTATTTATACATCTGGTCCTGAATATTATACTTCCAATGGTATAACATTTATAAGTGATTTTATTTCAGATAATATTTTTCCTGTAAATCAAGAGATCAATTTTCCAGCAGGATGGTCAATGTTTTCTACTTACATGAATCCTTCTAATACTAGTTTAGATTTTATATTTTCAGATTTTGTAGAAAATTTAGTTATAATTAAAGATTATGAAGGTAATGCATATTTACCTGAATTCAATTTCAATGGTATAGGAAATATTAATATTGGTAGTGGATATCAAATTAAATTAAATAGTTCATTAACAATTATGATTGATGGTGAATATTTAGTGCCTGAAAACAACCCTATTTCATTGAATCAAGGTTGGAATATAATTGGATATTTAAGAATTTCTCCCTCACCTTTAGATCTAGTAATGAATGAATTAGTAGATAATAATGCATTAATTATCGTTAAAGATTATTCTGGCTCTGCATATCTTCCCGAGTTTAATTTTAATGGAATAGGTGACCTTACTCCTTCCAAAGGATATCAATTAAAAACAAATCAAGAATCTGTATTATTATATTTATCAAATAGTTTTCTTATTAATTGATTGAAATAATCTTTTAAATTCATATTATCTAATATTTTACTAAATTTGCACAAAAATATTTTGTTATGATTAGAATAGGTATAAATGGATTTGGCAGAATCGGAAGGTTAGTATTTAGAAATTCTCTTAATAATCCAAATATCAAAGTAGTTGGTATTAACGATCTATTTGATTCTGATTATATTTCTTACTTATTAAAATATGATTCAACGCATGGAAAGTTAAATAATAAAATATCTTTCAATAACAATATTTTAACAGTTGATGAAAATAAGATCAGAATTTCCAATTTTAAAGATCCTTCATTAATAAATTGGGGAAATTTAGATGTAGATTTTGTTGTTGAGTCAACAGGTTTATTTCTGACAAATGAGTTAGCTTCAAAACATATTAATGCTGGTGCAAAAAATGTTATCATTTCTGCACCTGTTAAAGATAATACACCAATGTTTGTATATGGAGTAAATCACAATTCGTATGATCCTAAAATGAAAGTTATTTCAAATGCTTCATGTACTACTAATTGTCTTGCACCAATTTCAAAAGTAATTAATGATAATTTTAAAATTAAAAATGGATTAATGACGACAGTACATGCAGTAACTTCATCACAAAATGTACTTGATATAA
>MDTB01018820.1_pt1 | contig 11697 bp, 8 predicted proteins | sample 811161 | NCBI WGS metagenome assembly MDTB01 (sample SAMN05326650, study PRJNA326480) | marine metagenome | isolation source: seawater | place: Mediterranean Sea | collected 2009
TAGCTTGAGGGGGACTCCCGTACAGGCCATTGACCTCGACTCCGTCTTCTATTCCGTCAGAGTCGGTATCAACAGAGGTTGGATCTGTTAAGAGAATTAATGCCTCATACGAGTCGTTGAGGCCGTCTCCATCTGTATCGTTTGACTGTGGATCGGTGGATGTGATGCCGTCCACTTCTGCGGTCAGAAATTGACACCCACCCGGTCCCAGCGACAATACGGGGTTACAAGGCGATTCAGTCGCTGTCATCGCTAGTGGACCGGGCCTAAAATACTGAGTAGGAGGAGTCGTAGTGCCGTTTCTAGTACCCCATGCTGGATTGATATATTCCTTCAGATTGATTAGTCCATCTCCATCTGGATCACCGAACGTACCATCCATGTTGCTGTTAGATGTCGGATCTAATCCGTTAGCAGCTTCCCAACCGTCTGGCATTCCATCGCCATCAGTATCCCATCCGTCTGGGTCCTCGTCCGCGATACCATCGCCATCGTCATCATCACTGGAGCAGTCAGCATCACCATCGCCATCTCCATCGAAGTTGTCTACCATTCCATCTTTATCATCGTCAAATGTGTTGAAGCAGATATTTCCTCGGGGGTCTTCATCTGCGCCATCGGAATTTAGTCCCTGGATGAGCTGCATGGCACTTTCTTCGTCCCAATCTCTGACTGGGACTGTCCCGTTCCACCATACCCCATTGTCCAGCACATTGGGAGTAGATGGCAGATCCCAGCCCGAAGGAATAGAATATTGATACTCGTTGAGATTGGTAAATGCATCTCCGTCTGGATCTCCAGTAGATCCGTTATCGCCATTTTGAGAGAGGGGGTTAAGTCCGTACTGCCACTCCCAACCATCTGGAAGTCCGTCATTATCTGAATCCCAGTCTTGGGGCTGTGTATTGATGTAGAATTCTAGGCCGTACGATAGCCCATCTCCGTCCTGATCTGATGATGCCAATGCCTCCCAAGCACTGAATTCCAAAGCCGAATATGAAGACAGGAGCATCAAGAGCGAGAATGTAATAGCTGAGCGGTGTTTTCTGGCCGACACAGCATCTTTTGAAAGATTCGCAATAGAGTCCACTCTACTCACCTCTTACCTAGGGCGGAAAGTAGGGCTCTTAAGAGGAATGGAGCGTCGTTCGGACGTTGCCTCATACTATTAGACGAGTTCAATGTCGTCCTCATCGTAGACATCGTCCTCATCTTCCTCCTCCTCTTCCAGCGAAACCACCGGCGCAGGTATGTCATCAACTTCTTCCGTACCATCTTCTGAGTCATCGGAAATGGCATCCAGATAGGCCATATGGGACCTCCATCTTCGACGATTCAATGCTGATTGAGTTCCGGCGATCAAAAGCATAAAACCGATGATTCCAACAACGTATGTCGACAGTCTTGGATGTGTGAACTCATTTACTAATCGTTCTAACAAAGAGTCGATGCCAACAGTCATCACAACTGTTGCAGTAGCAGTAGATTCATCGGGCCAGCTTTGGTCCGTGTCGAAGGGAGTTGCACTAACCATTATCATAGAAGAGTCACCATTGTTGGAAGAGTACGGTACAGAGACCTCTAAGACAAATGTCACTTCATCAAAGGCCTCCAGTACAACTAAGACAGATCCTGATGGGCCATCAATCTCAACACTCCATGAGGAAGAGTCTGATTCTGCCTCAAGAAGAATTGTGAGTGGACTATTTCCAAGATTCTTCACTTTCATCTGAATCTCGACTGTGTCCCCAGGGGAAAGTAGCCTATTAGGAGAAACCTGTACGATTTCTAGTGTGGGTTCGTCAGAGTCTATTTCGAAAACCATTGGGAGATCAAAATATCTAGGGTCTTCATCTGGTGTGTCCTCCACCACTCGAAGGTACACAGTATGATTTCCAAACTCAACCTGGCTGGTAAGGACGATGGTAACAAAAACCTCAGTCTCATCACCTGGAGCTAACGAGACTCTAGGAACAGAGTTCCCTGTGTCATCCTCAATTCTAAACTGCCATTGTCCATAGGCAGCATTTCTGTCTTTATTCTCCTCTAACGAAGCGGGATTTTGAATTCTCCACCATGTTGCTGACTCTCCTGACGTCATAGTATTGGTAATTTTTGCTCTGAGGGAGACTTCAGCATTTCCAGAACCAGGTGAACAAAGAGAGACGGTAATATGGCCAAGGGGAGAACCATCGCAGTCATAGGAAACCTCTGCCCTAATCCCAAAAGTCCTCTGGATTGTGAATTGAATAGTAGATGAGAGGTTACTCTGACCGATGCTGACAACTTCTAATTCGACAGTGCCTATATCAGGATCGAGTCTGTCAGATGAAGGTTTGACAAGGATTCTGAGAGTTTGTGTCTCATGCCTGTCAAGGAGAACCGTGTGGAAAGTCCCATCCCCATCATCCTCCAGAATCCTTTCTCCAGTATCATTATCATAAACCTGAATAATGGCTTTGGCCCTTTGAAGAACATCAATCTTGAACTCATCAGCGTCAAAACCTGTATTGAAAATCTCCATCAAGAAAGGTGTGAACTGATCGTAATCAACATAGCTGTTTGCAGAAGTTTCGAAGTCATTTGGCCTCGATGAATTAGCGACAGCTACTTCATGATCTTCTGACCAAATTGAAACTTGAGGGGGTTGGAAAACATCCATCTTCTTAAGGTCAAGTTGTAGTGTATCTTGATGCACGACCTGCAACACCCCATCTACCTCAGCCTCAGCTACAGCCCTAATGTCAATGGTGCTGGGTGCTCCAGTAAGGTCTTCGGGTGCAGTTAGAGTAAGAATGGGATTGAGTATGTCTCCTCCTGAGTTTAGGGTATATCCTCCGGGAGAGTCGAACTCTATTAGCCATGAGCTTGGGAAATTTGTCAATACTTCTAGCTCCACATCCATTGATTTAGTCGAATCTCCCCTATGTACCATCTGGAGAGGGACTGGAGTGGTCTGCTCGGGGGCGATGTACTCGGTTGACCGGTCTTGTCGGTGATTTAGTGCAACCCCCCACTGTTCCATATTTATTGGTTCATGCTCAACTATCACGCTATTTCCCTGAATATCGGATACCTCAAGCTCAACCGCATATTCGCCCGAGGGAATCCCACTTGGGTATGACCAAAGGTACTCCCCGAAGATCCCTTGGCTAGTATCCTCTATATCTTCATCATCCTCGTCGATAACATGATCAATTCTGTAAATGCCATTGGGGTCCCTCATCAACAATCTTACCGAATCGACATCATATCTCCCGAAACTACTTTTGACATCGAATGAGAATTGCATCACTCTTTCAGAGAGGATATCGTTAGGATACCAATCCAACTCAGGTCCTTCGGCTAGCTCCGCTCCCTCTCTTTGTAGGAGAACCAAGCTGTTAGCGATCGCATTGGCTTCAATTTCCAGAGTGCTGAATCTTTCATCACCATCAATTTCGTTCCATGCTACTTCTGCTTCACAGCTCGATGAACCTCCCCAGGGACTTCCCCCTCCACTGTCACAACCGGACATATCAGCATCGATTATTAGTTCCAAGCGTTCATCCTTGTCTATTGTGAATGTCTCGTCGCTTCCAATATCAATTTCAAATGTCTCATGATCGAAACTACAACTTTGAGTCAGTCCGGGATTACAGGCTTCTGAAGACCAAGATGCCGATCCAACCTGAGATCCTGATGCTTTTAGTGTCAGGGTCCAGTCAACAGTAGCGGTATCGGGACCTGTAGATCTAAGGAATATCCCGATCGGCAGGTAATACGAGCCAGAACCCGAACCGTGGTTAGGCCTGCCTGCTACCTCAAGACTGGAAAGCATCGGACTGGTCTTGAATTCGATACTGCTACTTAATGCGCTCATGGACTCCTGTCCCCCGGACTCAGGAACTTGTGTGGTGATGTATCCATCTCCCCCTGCAGATGAATTCTGAGATGCGATGTACATCGTGTAGAGGTTCATCTGAACATCGCTCGAAACATTGAAATTGGTGGTTTCTTTTAGCTCACTATTGGAAATTGTAGAAGCCCCATATGGAATAAGAAGGACCAAGCAAAGAGCCAGTGCCACAGCCCTGCTCCTACGAACATAGTTCGCTGTACTCCTCCCTTGCACAATCAACCGCCCATACAAGTGGCGTTAAAGCGTTCGTGCGCCTTGGGCCACAGATACGTCAATTCAGGGGGGTCGGCAATATGGCTCATTCTGAGACTTCGAAGCGCTCGATTCAAGGAGTATGACCTCTTCCTAGTAACCTGCAGAGGTACCCGAGCTGGTCAAAGGGGCCGGACTTAAGCTCCGGTGCATAGTGCTTCGCAGGTTCAAATCCTGCCCTCTGCACCATTATCTCTTCCTAGACATCTTACAGCCGAATTTTGCATCGCCTTCGAGAATATCCATCTTGGTGATTTTTATTGATGCCTCGGAAACTTGGAGCGGAACCATTAGCTTGTCCAATATTCTTGAGCCTAAGGACTCAAGCAGTGAGAGTCTGGTTCCACTGATTGAATCCTCTATTGATTCCAATAAATACTCATAATTCACTACATCTGTAATCTTATCTGATTTAGGAGGTTCTGATCCGGGTATCGATACTTCGATATCAAAACGTAACCTTTGGGGATGTCCTATCTCATGAGCGTGAATTCCGATATCAACTTCCCTGAATAGTTCCCTTAGAAAAATCACTGTCCTTCCAGGGTCCTTCTCAACAGTAAAATGGCTCGGTCCATCTGAATAGTGGCCCATCTTATTCCTCCGTCTCAAAGACGACGTCCCTACTCCTAGATAAGAATCGTTCACCAGAATCTGCATAAATTATCTGTCCAGTTACTGACTTGGCTGACATGAGGTATACTACGGCCTCTGCAATATCTGTTGCCGAGGGACCGGATTGTAAAGGAGACTGGGATTGTGCCTTCTCGAAGCCCTCCATTGTTTGCTCCGGACTTGGTAGTGTATGGCCGGGAGCCACTGCATTTACCCTGATCGAAGGGGCTAGTCCCCTAGCAAGTGTTTCAGTCAATCCAGCCATAGCGAAACGCGAGGCGGTATATGACAGATAATCCGGGTTTGGCTGGGAGATCTTTTGATCTAGGATGTTGACTACCGAACCTACCATGCCCGAAGGAAGGTTTCGGCTTAGCTCTGAAATAAGTAAAGTGGGCGATAGGGCGTTTACATGCATATGGCGATTCCAAGATTCTAATGAGACGTTGGAAATATCATCGAAGTTGAATAATGAAGCATTATTGACAACACCTGATACTGGACCCAGTTCTTGTTTGATTTCTTCAAATAATTTAGCCGGCATGGATTGATCCAGTAAGTTCCCAGAAAAACAGGCAGCTCTACCTCCTTTGGAGTTGATAATATCTGCTAAATTGGACGCCTCATTTTCAGAAGAATTGTAGTGTATTGCAATAGTATAACCACAATCGGAAAGGCGCATGCAGATCTCTCTTCCAATCCTCACTGCGCCTCCTGTGACCAGTATGACAGCCGCATCCATGTGTATGGGAAGAGTTTCACTCCTATTACGGGTTGTATTGGACGACCCCATAGGGGTCGATGAGAACGATTAACTCCGTACCTCTATGCGGTACATATGATGGCGACGCGACTACCGACCGTTGACTCATCTCAAATTACTACAAATTCCTGCTCTGGAACTCTTGTTGAGAGTACTAAAGTTAGGGCATCAAGGGAGAGGAAAAGACTTCCAAAATGGTTCAAGACCAGTCTTCCAATTGGGAAGTCCCAGTCCGTTTACAATAGTACCATGGCTAGCGTCAAGGATAACGACCTGAACACTGTTTGCGTTGAGGCACGGTGCCCTAATATCCATGATTGCTGGGGAAGAGGGACTGCAACTTTCATGATTGCCGGGGATGTTTGTACAAGGGGTTGTAGATTCTGTGCCGTCAATACTGCGAAAACCCCTCCTCCATTGAACCCTGATGAGCCGGAAGATTTAGCCACTGCAATTGAGAGTATGGGAATAAATCATGCAGTAATTACTGTTGTCAATAGAGACGACCTACCCGATGGAGGAGCGAGTCACTACAGAAAATGTATAATGGCAGTTCACGATAGATGTCCAGATGTAGGGATTGAGTTACTTTGCTCCGATCTCGACGGTAACTTAGAATCTCTAAAAATACTGTTGGATGGATTGCCTATTCGTGTTTTTGCTCATAATGTTGAGTGTGTGCCGAGGCTAGACAAGATTGTTAGGGATAGAAGGGCCTCATTCACACGATCTTTGGAGATTCTATCTGAAGCCAAGAATTTGCGTCCAGATCTGAAAACTAAGACCAGTATCATGGTAGGCATAGGAGAGACTGACTCTGAGGTGATTGAAGCGATGGGGATGATTAGATCCTCGGAAGTTGATATGATTACTCTGGGTCAGTATCTCCAACCTGGTGAGCGCCATTTGCCTGTCGATAGATTCCCTGAGCCTTCTCAATTCGCTGACTGGGACAAGGAAGCTAGAGAGATGGGCTTCTCTGCCGTTGCCAGTGGCCCCCTAGTGAGGTCCAGCTATCGCGCTGGCCTTCTGTGGGAAGAGGCCATGGGCTTGGAGCCAGTAGTTACTAGAGAGTCAACTGGTTCCGCAGTTAGTCATCTTACGTTTTCACCGGCTGATGGAGGCCAAAAGATATGAGTGTTGAGAGGGTGTATGTACCATGAGCGAAGGACACGGGGCAGATCCACTTCATGTTCCTGATGCACCGCATAGGCCAGGGGACGAGGCTGGTTTCGTCGAATGGCCATGGTCTCCAGAGGATTTGGAAAGGCCAGATATCGATTGTGATGCTCCTGAAACTGCCTCACTGGCAGAGGGCCTAGTGAGAGTTCTCGGCGATGACAATAAGTCCTCAGGTAATTGGGATCCAAAGCTCCCCATAGAGGAGATGAAGTCAGGCCTTGAGCATATGATGAGGCTTCGTATATTTGATGACAGAATGATGAAAATGCAGAGAACTGGTAAGCTCTCATTCTACATGCGATCTTACGGAGAGGAGGCAGTTGCTATAGCTCAGACAATGGCTTTGAAAGAACAAGACTGGCTATTCCCTACTTACAGGCAGCCGGGGGCGCAATTCGTTAGAGGAAGGGAAATGGTCAGTATGATTTGCCATTGCATTGGTAACGAAATGGATAATGTCAAAGGCAGACAAATGCCTGTTCATTACACTTACAGAGACGGACGATTCATTTCTGTTTCGAGTCCTGTTGGGACACAGTTTAGCCAAGCCGTTGGAGTGGCTTTGGCTTCTGATTACAAGGGCCTTGATGAAGTCACTATTACGTGGATTGGCGATGGCGCTAGTGCGGAAGGAGACTATCATTATGCGTTGAATTTCGCCAGTATCTTTCAAGCTCCGGTGATACTGAACGTTGTCAATAATCAGTGGGCAATCTCTACACACAAAAATTTCGCAAGTAAAAATGGTAATTTTGCCGTCAGGGGACTGCCATATGGAATTCCCAGTATACGTGTTGACGGAAATGATTTCTTGGCTCTGTATTCTGTTACTGCTTGGGCCAGGGAAAGAGCATCTGCAGGACTAGGGCCTACTCATATAGAGGTCTTGACATATCGCGCAGGAGCCCACAGTAGTAGCGATGATCCATCTAGGTATAGGCCGTCCGATATTCATTCATTTTGGCCTGGGGGAGATCCCATTTATCGCCTTAGAGACCATCTCAAAGAGATAGGGGAATGGTCAGACGAGGAACATCAGAAACTTTCTGAGAGAATAGACTCAGAGGTTATGGCAGCGTACAAGGAAGCTGTCAAATTTGGAGATTTGGCTGATGGCCCGTATCCATCATCTGACGCGATTTTCACAGAAGTTTACGAGAACCCTCCCTGGCACCTAGAAGAACAGTGGGATGAAATGAAGAGATGGAGGGATTCATGATGCCTAACATGAATATGGTAGAATCCGTAAATAATGCCCTAGATACAATGCTCTCAAAGGATAACGATGTCATAATGTTCGGTGAAGACATTGGATACTTTGGCGGTGTTTTCAGAACTTGTGATGGCCTGCAAGAGAAGCATGGAAAACATAGGGTCTTTGACTCTCCACTTTCAGAGGGAGGAATTGCGGCTACAGCTTTCGGGATGGGGATCAATGGACTTAGGCCAGTGGTTGAGATTCAATTCGCTGACTATATTTTCCCAGCTTACGATCAGATAGTTAACGAGATGGCTAAGGTCAGACATCGCTCTGGAGGGGAGTTCTGGTGTCCTGTAACCATCAGGACCCCTGCAGGAGGAGGAATCAGAGGAGGCCATCATCACTCACAATCACCTGAAGCCCAGTTTACTCATACACCGGGACTCAAAGTTGTCTATTGCTCAACTCCTTACAACGCCAAGGGGCTATTGATAAGCGCCATAGAGGATAATGATCCAGTTATTTTCTTCGAGCCTAAGAGATGCTACAGAGGACCTTTCTATGGCGATCCACACAATGTGCCGACTTGGTCTGGCCATCCAGAGGCAGAGGTCCCTGAATCCCATTATTCGATTCCCTTGGGCGAGGCGCGATTGGCTATGGAGGGTGACAGATGTACGGTGATCTCATGGGGTGCGATGGTTCATGTGTGCGAGCAGGCAATCAGGGATAGCGGGATTTCTTGCGACCTCATCGATCTCCAAACTCTAGTCCCTTGGGATAGAGAAGCTGTAGTCACATCGATTGAAAAGACTGGTAGGTGCGTAATCGTTCATGAGGCTCCGAAAACTAGTGGATTCGGAGCTGAAATGGCCGCTTCTATTCAGGAGAGATGCTTTTGGAGCCTGGAATCCCCCATAGAGAGAGTAACTGGATGGGACACTCCTTTTCCCCATACTACTGAATGGGATTACATGCCCGGACCAGACAGAGTGGCCGCGGCGATAGCGAAAACACAGGAGGATTAACATGGCGAAATATGATTTCAAATTACCCGATATTGGAGAAGGAGTCGTGGAGGGCGAAGTAGTCACTTGGCACGTATCCGTAGGAGATTCGGTTTCTGAGGATGACCCCATTGTCGATGTCATGACTGATAAGGCCACTGTAACTATTCCGTCCCCGACAGATGGTACTGTTCTGTCCCTTAATGGGGAGGTAGGAGATATGATTGCTGTTGGGTCGGTGCTGATAGAATTCGATACCGATGGAACTGCTCTTGAAAGCCCCAGTGATGCTGAAGAGCCCGAAGTAGTTGAAGAAGAGAAGCCGGAGGTAGAAAAGAAGCCACCCGCAAAAATCGAAAGGAAAGTAGAGGTAAAAGAGCCTGAAATTTCGAAACCTATTGAAAGGTCGGCTCCCGAAATACCTGTGTCTAGTTCCAAAACGGTGCTAGCCAGCCCCGCTGTCAGAAGAAGAGCCAGAGAATCGGGAATAGATCTTTCATCATTGAATGGCAGTGGCCCTGCTGGAAGAATTAGACATGCGGACATAGATGCCTTCGTTGCAGGAGGAGGGGCCGTAATGGGAGCTCCACCTGTGGCTTACTCTACGAAGAGAAGCGGTATTAGCGAGGTCAAAATTGTTGGCCTTAGGAGGAAGATTTCCGAGCAGATGGTCAAGAGTGCTTTTTCTATCCCTCATTTCTCATATTTCGAGGAGGTTGATGTTACGGAGCTTGAAGCATTGAGGCAGGCATTGAACGCTAGTCGTGGCGAAGATCAGCCAAAACTTACCTACTTGCCTTTCATTATGCTAGCCCTAGCTAAGATTATGCCAGAACATCCAGAATGTAATGGACATTTCTATGATGAAGAAGGAGTGGTTCACCGACATGAGGCCGTGAACCTAGGAATAGCCACACAGACAGATAGGGGGCTATACGTTCCAGTAGTCAAGAATGTCGAGGCCATGGACGTCTGGCAAGCAGCAAGCGACCTGATCCGTGTTTCGGGAGCCGCGAGAACAGGGACAGCTAGTCTTGATGACTTAACGGGTTCCACTTTCACGATTACCAGTCTTGGAAGAGAAGGGGGACTTGGCGCGACGCCAATAATTAATCATCCAGAAATGGCCATATTGGGTGTTCATAAAGCTAGGGAAATGCCAGTTGTCAGAAGCGGAAATATCGTAGTTAGGAGAATCATGAATCTTTCCAGCTCCTTTGATCATAGAGTAATCGATGGAGCAGATGGAGCTAGTCTGGTTCAGCATCTCAAAAGAATGCTAGAGCATCCTGCTATGATATTCATGTGAGGTGGCATGATGACTGAAATTAGAAAATGTCAAGTCTTGATTGTTGGCGCCGGCCCTGGTGGATATGTAGCTGGAATTAGATCGGGTCAGCTCGGCCTTGATACCATTGTTGTAGAAGGAGATAAATCGGGAGGGACCTGTCTGATTAGAGGTTGCATTCCAAGTAAGGCCATGATACATGCAGCTGAAAGATTTGAGACACTTTCGAAGCATAGTTCTGAGAATGGACATATGGGTATTTCGATTTCATCTGAACCAGTGCTAGATATGCCATCACTGATTTCTTGGAAGGATTCAATTGTAGACCGTTTGAATAAAGGCGTAGAATCTCTGTTGAAGGGAGCTGGTGTAGACTTAGTAAAAGGATGGGCAACTTTCACTGGCCCAAAGAGATGTACAGTAAAAACCTCAGAAGGAGATATAGAAATTGAGGCTGAAAATGTAATTATAGCAACTGGATCTAGTCACATAGACCTTCCTTTCATGCCTTGTGATGAAGAGTTTGTACTCTCTTCAACAGGGGCTCTTGAGTTAGATTCCTTACCCTCAAAGGTCGCCATAGTTGGAGGCGGTTATATAGGATTAGAGCTCGGATGCGCACTTTCTAAATTAGGCTCAGAAGTAACGGTAATAGAGGGGATGGACAGTATTTTGGGAATATTTGACAAGGAGCTCAGAAGGCCTCTGGAGATATGGCTGAAGAAACATGGAGTCTCCATCCATACTGGCTCTCTGGCGAAGGGTGCAGAGGTCAAGGGGAGAGGCGCCTCAAAGAAAGTTGAGCTCTCTTTCGAGAAGGATGGCGAGCTTCAATCAATTAAGGTTGACAAGGTATTGGTAACTGTTGGAAGGAAGCCGAATACCAAGGATTGGGGATTAGAGACCATGGGAGTGAGGATGGATCACTCTGGAAGATTCATCAGAATTGACAGGCAATGTAGGACAAATGTCCCGGGTGTTTTCGCAATAGGCGATGTTTCTGGAGAGCCAATGCTGGCACACAAGGCTAGTTCACAGGGAGAGATGGTAGCTGAGATTATTTCAGGGTTAAACCGGGAGTTTGACAAGGTTGCTATTCCCGCCATTGTTTTCACTGAACCTGAGATAGTTTCTGTGGGTTTGTTGCCTGATGAAGCTAAAGAAAGGGGCGAGGAGATAATTGTTGGTAAGTTTCCACTGGCTGCTAATGGCAGAGCTCTAACTCTTGAAGCCGAGAAAACAGGCGGATTTATCAGAGTTGTAGCTCGAGATTCTGATCATGTTATCCTAGGAATACAGGCAGTAGGCAGTCATGTAGCAGAACTCCATGGAGAGTTTGTACTAGCTCTTGAGATGGGCGCCCTCTTGGAGGATATTGCAGATACAGTACACGCTCATCCGACCATGACAGAGGCCTTCCACGAAAGCGTTCTAAAATCTCTAGGTCACGCTATCCATTCAGCATGAGGTGGATTCTTGTCGGAGATA
>MDTB01020959.1_pt1 | contig 11697 bp, 6 predicted proteins | sample 811161 | NCBI WGS metagenome assembly MDTB01 (sample SAMN05326650, study PRJNA326480) | marine metagenome | isolation source: seawater | place: Mediterranean Sea | collected 2009
CATACTTGAGCAAAAAATTTCAAAATTAGATGCTAAGATCAATAAACAACCATCAACTGAAATATCAAATCAATATTTAAATACCTTTCCGACAAAGGGAAGATTTTCTGGTCAAAAAAAAGGGTACGCTTTAGCAGAGAATTTAAGATTAAAGAGGATAGAGTCTATAGAAAAATCTCTAAATCTACTTCTGGTAAAGTATGGGGAAAAAGAATCTTCTTCACAAAATTCTAGCAAAGCTCTTTTTGAAACAAAGGGTCAACTTAATCAGTCAAATATCTTAACGTCAGATGAATTTTATTTAAGATCTAGGGGAATATTTTTCGGTTTTATCTTTTCTATCTTTCTTGTTTTACTTTTAATAGTTGTGTCAACTGGCATAAATATTTTTATCTAAATATAAAGGTAAATTTACGTGAAGTTTTTTCTTAATTTTTTTTTATTCTTTATAGGTTTATTTATTAAAATGTTTTCTTATACTTTACTAACATTCTTATTTATATTTATTGTTATAGTATTTTTAATTTACATATATTTTATAAAGGATATTACATTTATAATAGAAAAATTTCATGAAATAATACCTCAAGCTATACCAATTTGATTATTCTAAGTCTAGAAAACTTTTTAATTGCTCGGATCTGCTAGGATGTCTTAATTTTCTTAAGGCTTTGGCTTCTATTTGTCTTATTCTTTCCCTTGTAACATCAAACTGTTTACCTACCTCTTCAAGTGTGTGATCAGTATTCATATCTATACCAAATCTCATTCTTAGAACTTTAGCTTCACGTGGAGTTAAAGAACCTAGAATGCTTCTGGTTGCTTCTCCTAAACTTTCATTGGCTGCAGATTCCATTGGAGTAAGAATATTCCCATCTTCTATGAAATCGCCTAAGTGTGAGTCTTCATCGTCGCCTATAGGAGTTTCCATAGATATCGGCTCCTTTGCTATTTTTAGCACTTTCCTAATTTTATCTTCTGGCATTACCATCTTTAATGATAGCTCTTCTGGAGAAGGCTCTTTTCCATTTTCTTGCGTCATTTGTCTGGATATTCTATTTAACTTATTAATTGTTTCTATCATATGCACAGGGATTCTAATCGTTCTAGCTTGATCAGCAATAGATCTAGTGATTGCCTGTCTAATCCACCAAGTAGCATATGTTGAAAATTTATAACCTCTTCTGTATTCAAACTTATCTACAGCTTTCATGAGACCTATATTGCCTTCTTGTATAAGATCTAAAAATTGAAGGCCTCTATTTGTATATTTTTTTGCAATAGAAATAACTAGTCTTAAGTTAGCTTCAATCATTTCTTTTTTTGCACGTTTTGACTTTGCTTCACCTATAGACATTTTTCTATTTATTTCTTTGATTTCTGTTACTTTAAGATTCGTTAATTCTTCTATTTTTAAAAGTTTTCTTTGTATTTTTTTAATATCATCTTGATTCTTTTTTAATTTAACTGCATATTTTGGTTTTCCTTTTAGTCTATTTTGTACCCAGGCTAGGTTAGAACTATTGTCAGCAAAACTTTTAATAAACTCTCTTCTAGGCATTCCAGATGAAATTGCAAGTTTAGATATTTGTTTTTCATAATTTCTAATTTTACTAACTACGAGTTTTAAATCTTGTTTAAGCTCTGAAAGTAAAACAGGCACAATACGAAATCTCATAAAGTAGTCTGCTGTTTTCTCTCTTGCTTTTAAAAGTTTTTTTGGATCTTTTTTTACAGCTGGTTGATTTGTTTTTTTAAAAAGTTTTATTAAATCATCAAAATGTTTTTTTGCTTCTTCAGGATCAATACCAGTATCAACCTCAACTTCCTCTTCATCATCTTCGTCATCACTTTTTAATGCATGATCTTCGATCACATCATTATCAGCTTCAGGATCAATAAAGCCGTTCAATAAATCGCTGAGCTTTAATCTTTCAATCTCTTCATCTTCATCTTCCTCTTCTTCTGGTTGATTCATAACTAAAGCATAAGAAGTCAGAAGTTTTTCAATTGTATTAGGATAAAAAGCTAATGCGTGCGTAACTTGATTTAGACCTTCTTCTATTCTTTTAGCAATACTTATCTCGCCTTCTCTAGTTAATAAGTTTACTGTTCCCATCTCTCGCATATACATCCTGACAGGATCTGTTGTTCTTCCAAATTCCTGATCAACGGTAACTAGGGCTTGTGCAGCTTCTTCAGCAGCATCTTCGTCTGTAGATTGATTATCATCATTTAAACTCAGGGTATCCTCGTCGGGAGGTAATTCCTGAACGACAATGCCCATTTCAGTAATCATATTAATAATATCCTCGATCTGATCTGAATCTACAATCCCTTCAGGAAGATGATCATTAACCTCTGCGTAAGTAAGAAAGCCTTGCTCCTTGCCTTTAGAAATAAGCTCTTTTATCTTTGTTTGATGATTTTCTTTTATTGCCATTTAAATAAATTTTGCTCTAGATTCCATATGTTTTTGAAAAAAGGGATTATACCATAAAATATTAATATAGATTAATAATTCTTTGATTTTGCTTCTATTTCTCTAATTTCCTCTTGCACTAAAGAATACAACTTTAGATCAGACGGATCGATATCATCTAATTTGGTTTTTAGAAGATTTTTTATAGTTAAGCAGATGCATGCATTAAATTCTTTTTCTGGATAATCATAATTCGCTACCAAGGCTTTACTTATTTTTTCTAATACTGTGTAAGATTTATCGTCATCTCTATAGTTTTCAAGTATGCCACCGAGCTTAATATCTTTATTTTTTTTAATTAAATCTAAGATTGATTTAAGCAGAATTATACCTTGATTATCTTTTATACGATTATCGTGTACTAAATTTTCATCCACTTCTATACTTGGATTATGCATTAATATTAATATAGCTTTCTGAAGGGGAGTATGCGTTATAAATTTTTTTCTTTTCATTACTTCTTTAGGTTCTTTATTTACTGAATATTTAGCACCAACTTTCTCTTTTAAGAATTCGGTAATAATACCTTTAAGAATTTTCGCATTTAAATCTTTCAGAAGTAGATCAACATTTTGTATGTATTGAGTTTTACCAGCAGCACTTGTTAAGTCAAATTCCTGAGAAAACTTTTTATAAATAAACTCTTCAATGCTAATTTTTTTACTTATGTTTTTATCCCATAAGTCTTTTCCTCCTTTTTCAATAATATTATCTGGATCATAATTATTCGGAAGAAACACAAAACTTACAGCGTCACCATCTTTTATTACTGACATAATATTTTGGACCCCTTGCCAAGCAGCTTTTTCTCCAGCTTTATCTCCATCAAAGCAACATATAATCTCTTTGGTATATTTAAAACATTGAATCAGATTTTCTTTCGTAACAGCAGTTCCAAGGGTAGCCACACAATTCTTTACTCCTGATTGATATAGTTTTATTACATCCATATAACCTTCAACAATGTAAATAGAATCTTTTGAGCTTTTCTCTTTTTTTGCCAAATGAAGATTATATAAAACCTTTTTTTTGCTGAATAATTTTGTTTCTGGTGAGTTCATATATTTTGCAGATGGTTTATCTTTATCTTCTTTTAATATCCTTCCGCCAAATGCAATTATATGTCCAGCTTGATCATGTATTGGAAACATTATACGGTCTCTGAATTTATCATAAGAGTTTTTTTCTTTCTTAACTATAAGACCTGCATCAAGCAAATTAGATTCTGTATAGTCATTACCTAGTAATTTATTTAATGATTGAAAATCATTTTCTGCGTATCCAACATTAAATATTTTTGCAGTCTCTCCAGTAATATTTCTTTCTTTTAAATAAGAAATTGCTTTTTTTGAGTGCTTTAACTGGCTTTGATAAATTTTTTTTGCATCGTCTAATGAATTTTGAAGAATTTTCTTAGCCTCAAATAATTTATTTGCCTCTTTGCTTCGTGGTATCTCCATTCCTAGAGAATTTGCGATAGTTTCGATTGCTTCAGGATAGGTTTTATTTGTATGGTCCATTACAAAACCAATTACATTTCCATGTGCTCCGCATCCAAAACAATGAAAAAACTTTTTACTCTCACTTACGCTAAATGAGGATGTTTTTTCGTTATGAAAAGGGCATCTTGCCCAATAGTCGTTACCTTTTTTTTCTAGCTTAATATAGTTTCCGATTATATCTACAATGTTTGCTTTCTCTATTAAGCTATCTATGAAATCTTTTGGGATATTTTGAGCCATGCTTATGCGGCTTCACTATCTTCATTAAATAAATCTTCAATTTTGATTGCTTTCGGCTTTACTATTAAAAATTTATCTATATAACTATCAAAATTATCAAGTATAAATTTACCCCATTCACTATTTGTCAGATTTACATAATCATCGATAGAATTTCTTAGAAAAGTTGCTTGGTGAATATTTTTTTCTTTATTGATTTTTAATGTTTCCACAAGCTCTGTATTGTATTTATCTTTAAATGTATTATTTTCATCTAAAACAATAGCAAAACCACCTGACATCCCTGCACCAAAATTAACACCTGTTTCTCCAAGAACTATGACAACACCGTTAGTCATATATTCGCATCCATGGTCACCAACTCCTTCAACTATTGCCATGGCACCCGAGTTTCTTACAGCGAATCTTTCTCCAGCAACGCCAGCAGCATAAAGTTTTCCACCAGTAGCGCCATACATGCAAGTATTCCCAATAATGACTGAATTCTTTGTTTCATAAGTCACATTTTTTGGAGGATAAACAACAATTTGTCCCGCAGCCATTCCCTTACCAACATAGTCATTTGCATCACCCTCTAAAGTTAAATTTAAACCTCCAGCATTCCACACTCCAAAACTTTGACCAGCTGTGCCTTTAAAATGAATATTTATTGGATTTTCAGACATGCCATAGTTCCCGTGAATGGTAGCAATCGATCCTGATATACTTGCTCCCACCGATCTATCAGTATTTTTTATATTATAGTTAAAGTTCCCACCAGATTGATTTTGTATGGCATTTTTAGTTTCTTTATCGATTTTTTTAGATAACTCTGCTTTATCCCAAGGTATGTTACTCTCTACTTCACATGTGTGAGAAATATTTTCATCAACATTGGCGTCAGAAATTATTGGATCAATTACTAAGTTTTTCAATTTACCATTCTCAAATTTCTTAACTTCAAGGATATTAGTTTTACCAATAATTTCGGATAATTTTTTATATCCTAGACCTGCTAAAAGTATCCTAGTTTCTTCAGCAATAAATTTAAAATAGTTCATTACCATTTCATCTTTACCAATGAAATGATATTTCCTTAAAACTTGATTTTGAGTTGCAACACCAGTGGCACAATTATTTAAATGACAAATTCTTAAATATTTACAACCCATTGCAATCATTGGCCCAGTTCCAAAGCCAAAACTCTCAGCACCTAAAATTGCTGCTTTTACAACATCTAATCCCGTTTTTAAGCCACCATCTGCTTGTAATCTTACATTCTTTCTTAAGTTATTTGCTCTTAATGTTTGGTGAGTTTCTGATAAGCCCATCTCCCATGGACCTCCAGCATACTTAATACTGGATAGCGGGCTTGCTGCAGTTCCTCCATCATAACCAGAGATGGTTATAAAATCTGCGTATGCTTTAGCTACTCCTGCCGCTATAGTGCCAACTCCTGCTTCTGCAACTAATTTAACGGACACGAATGCGTTTGGATTAACTTGTTTTAAATCAAAAATTAGTTGTGCTAAATCTTCGATTGAATATATATCATGGTGTGGTGGTGGCGATATTAATGTTATACCAGGATTAGCATATCTTAAAGTAGCTATTAATTTGTCAACTTTATCCCCAGGAAGTTGTCCTCCTTCTCCAGGCTTTGCACCTTGCGCAATCTTAATTTGTATAACTTCAGCATTTACGAGGTAATGAGGTGTTACTCCAAATCTTCCAGATGCTACCTGTTTAATTTTTGAATTTTTATCCGTATTAAATCTTTTTTGATCTTCACCACCTTCTCCTGAATTAGATCTCCCTCCCATTTTGTTCATAGCTTGTGCCAATGTCTCGTGAGCATCAGGTGATAGAGCCCCTAATGACATACCTGCTGAGTCAAATCTTAAAAGTATATTTTCTATTGGCTCAACTTCGTCTAATGGAATTGGTTTTCTTGGGCTATTGAAATCCAACATATCCCTGATAACCATCTTTTCTCTAGAGTGAACAATTCTGCTATACTTTTTATAATCTTCATATTTTCCACTTTTTACAGCATCTTGAAGTGTTTTTACAACATCGGGGTTATATGCATGAAATTCTTCACCATGAACATATTTTAATAAACCCCCTTGTTTAATATTTTTTCTTTCACTCCAAGTATTTTTAGCGAGTTTTATTTGATCGCTCTGTAAATCAGAAAAAGTTGTTCCAGATAATCTATTTGTAGTATCACAAAAACATAAATCTACGACTTCCTGATTTAATCCTACACATTCAAATAATTGTGAGCCTCTATAACTTGAAATAGTAGATATCCCCATTTTTGATAAAATCTTATATAAGCCTTTATTTATTCCTTGTCTATAATTTCTAGTTGCTTTGTAAAATTCTGAATCGTCGTCTGATTTTTCAATGATCATACTGTTTAATGACTGATAAGCTAGATATGGATAAATTGCTGTTGCGCCATAACCAATTAAAGTAGCACAATGATGGGAATCTCGAGCTGTTGCTGTTTCAACAATAATGTTTACTTTTGTCCTTAGTCCACTTTTAATCAAAGCGTGATGAACAGCACCGGTGGCAAGCAGAGCATGAATTGGTAGTTTTCCTTTTTTAATTTTTTTATCGCTTAATATTATAAATACTGCATTATTTTCTGCGGCCCTAATAGCTTGATCTGTTAAGTCTTTTATCGCTTTATCAAGTTTTATTTTTTCGTCATAGTTTAAGTCAAGTATTGTAAATGTGAATTTTTTGTTCTTCAATTCCTGCAATTGTTTAAATTTTCTATACGACAACATAGGAGATTCGATGGTTAATCTATGTGCATGTTTAGAGCCCTCTTCAAAAACATTCAAGTCTGGTCCAAGATAAGTTTCTAAAGACATGACATTACTTTCTCTAATTGGGTCAATCGGTGGGTTTGTTACTTGAGCAAACTGTTGTCTAAAATAATCATATATGGATCTAATTTCATTAGATAAAACAGGGAATGGAGTATCGTCGCCCATAGAACCAATGGCTTCCTGACTAAGATTTGAAAGCGGCTTTAAAATTTGATCTTTCTCTTCATAAGTAACATTGAACATTTTTTCATACTGTTTAACTTTAGAATCATCAAAAAATTCTACTTCTGGAAATTTATCGGGAATAATTTTCCGCATGGATTCTGCACCAGTATCCATCCATTCCTTGTAAGGACATCTTTTTTTAAGAATATTATCGATATCACGTGAATACAAAATTTCGCCTTCCTCTGTATCCACAGCTATAATTTGACCAGGGCCTAGTTTTCCTTTTTCTATAATATCACTCTCATCATAATCATAGACCCCAATTTCAGATGCTACTGTAATATGTCTGTCTTTAGTAATAACATATCTTGCAGGTCTTAAACCGTTTCTGTCTGTTACACAAGCTGCGAACCTTCCATCAGTTAAAACTATTCCAGCTGGTCCATCCCAAGACTCCATATGTTTCGCATTATATTCATAGAATGCTTTAAGATCTGCATCACTTTCAGGAATACTTTTCCATGCTGGCGGAATAAGAAGTTTGATAGCTTTGAATAAATTTATGCCTCCAACAACTAAAACTTCTAACATATTATCAAGGCTTTTTGAGTCTGATCCATTCATAGACACAAGAGGTTTAAGATCAGCTAACTCTGGAATTTTAGAAGTTTTAAAAATACTAGATCTTGCCTGCGACCAATTTCTATTTGCTCTTATGGTATTAATTTCTCCATTATGCGCCAACATCCTAAAGGGTTGTGCTAGACTCCATTGAGGAGTTGTATTTGTAGAAAACCTTTGATGAAAAACACACAAAGAAGTTTCCAGTTTTTTATTGGATAGGTCTAGATAAAATTTGGCTAAATGCTTAGGCATTATCATGCCTTTATACAATATTACTTTTGAAGATAAACTTGTAATATAAAATATATCATCATCTGTTTTTGAGATTAATATTTCTATTTTTCTTCTTATAATAAGAAGTTTTGATTCGATATCTTTACTGTCGATCTGTTCTGAGGGATTGATGAAAACTTGACTAATATGAGGCAAGGTTTTTAATGCGTCTTCACCACAAATTTTTTCATTAGTTGGAACATCTCTCCATCCAGCTAATACAAAATCATTTTCTTCTACAACTTTTTCAACAATTTTCATTGAAGCTTTTCTTTTTGTTGAATCAGTGTTTAGAAAAAACATCCCAATGGCGAAATCTTTTGCAACATTAATTTTGTGTTCATTCGCTATGGATCTAAAGAAAAATTCTGGGATCTTAAATAATATTCCACACCCATCTCCAGATGTTCCATCAGCCCCAACAGCGCCTCTATGAGCAAGTCTTTCAAGAGCAGTAATTGCTGTATCTATTAACCAATGACTTGGCTTATTATCTATATTTGTGATTAAACCAAAACCACAGCTATCTTTTTCGAAGCTTTTATCGTAAAGACCAGTAATTTCTTTAGTTTTATCTACCATATCTTAATAAGTCCAATTAAATTAGCTTACCAGAGTTTGATGATGTCTCACCAAACTCTAGAAAAAGTTTGGTGCGTTCCTTCGGCTTTTGGCCTACTTCCGTCCTACAAGGATGAACGTACATCCTTATTATATGACTAGGCGAGAATTCATTCAATATATATTAAGTATTTAAATGTTGAATAAAATCTATATTATTTAAACAGTTTTTTATGTTCTTGTTGGGCAAATCTATCTGTCATACCAGCAATATAGTCACATATAATTCTTTCCTTAAAACCTGAATTTATCTTGTCTAAGTTATATATGTAAAAGTCTTTTGGAAGTAAATTTATATCACTGTTGTAAGCGGAAAATAAATTTTTAATTATTCTATTAGCTTCTTCAGTCATTTTGATTACATCAGGATGTTTATAGAGATTCGCGTACAAAAACCTTTTAAGTTCCATATTTGACTTTTTAACCTCTTCTGAAAAATCAACAAGAGATTTATCATGATCTCTTACATCATTGTAGTGGGTTATTGATTCACTTTTAATATTGCTTTTTGTGTTATTTATTAAGTCATTTACAAGTAAATTTATAATTAATCTTACTGTTTCATTTACAATTTTAGAACCAGATATTGATGGATATTTATTTAATACCAATTGCATCTGTTGATAAAAAATGGGGACGTCCTCTAGCTGCTCAATAAAAATCTTTTTTGCTCTAATTCCATCTTGTATATCATGATTGTTATATGCTATTTCGTCACATACATTTGTTAATTGAGATTCAAGAGAGGATTGTTTTTTATCTATAAATCTCTTTCCGATATCGCCAAGTTCCTTTGCTCTAGTTAGGCTACATTTTTTTAGTAATCCCTCTCTAGTTTCAAAGCATAAGTTAAGGCCAGGAAAATTAGCATATTGATTTTCTAATTTATCTATTATCCTTAAAGATTGTATATTATGCTCAAATCCACCAAAATTTTTCATACAAATATTTAAAATGTCTTGACCTGCATGCCCAAATGGCGTGTGCCCGAGGTCATGAGCCAATGATATTGCCTCTGTCAAATCTTCGTTAATCCTCAAAGCTCTAGCAGCTGCTCTAGCTATTTGCGCGACCTCTATTGTGTGTGTTAATCGTGTTCGATACATATCGCCCTCGTGATTCACAAACACCTGTGTTTTGTACTCAAGTCTTCTGAAAGCTGTAGAATGGATAATTCTTTCTCGATCTCTTTGAAATTCAGTTCTGTACTTTGTGGCATCTTCTGGGTATTGCCTTCCAAAAGATTCAGTTGATTTTAATGCATATATGGCAAGATTGTTTTCAGAATCATTTGACATGTTCTTTTAAAGATTTAATTACAACTCTTTTCTCAATTTTGTTTGTAATATATGCAGCTCCTATTTTTTTGGGGAGAACATATACCATTTCATTATTTTTAACTTTTTTATCTAGCAACATTATTTTATATAATTTCTCTACATCTGTATCTTTTGGAAGCTTTGTTGGCAGACTGAAAGCTTTTAAAAGTAACTTGATTTTGTTGTATTCAGAAATACTTAATGTTTTATTTTGAATAGCGACAGAGGATGCAATTAGAAATCCACATGCAATAGCTTCACCGTGTAGCCATTTTCCATAACCTAAATAGTTTTCAATGGCATGTCCGAAAGTATGCCCTAAATTTAGTAAAGCTCTTATATTTTTTTCTCTTTCGTCAAGAGCTACGATTTTTGCTTTTATTTGGCATGATTTATCTATAATGTGGGTAAGACTTAAAGAATCAAAAGATTTTATTTTTTCAGTATTATTTGAAATCCAATTAAAGAATTTTTTGTCTTTTATAATTCCATATTTTATTACCTCTGCCATACCGGCATTAAATTGTCTCTTAGATAATGTTTTTAAAACCTCTGTATCAATTATTACAGCAATTGGCTGATGAAAGGCACCAATCATATTTTTGCCAAGGGGATGATTTATTCCAGTTTTACCTCCAACTGATGAGTCCACCATAGATAATAAAGTTGTAGGTATTTGAATAAAATCGATCCCTCTTTGATATGTTGCCGCTGCATATCCTGTCATATCTCCAATGACACCGCCTCCAAAAGCTACAAGGCATGAATCCCTTGAGTATTTATTTTTAAGTAAGAAGTTATATATTTTTGAAATACTATCATGATTTTTATATTTCTCACCATCACCTATAAGTATCTTGTTTTTTTTAATTACAAAATTTTTTATTTTAGGCAGATGCAAGTCTGAAATTTTTTTATTTGATATTAAAGCAAAATTTTTATGTTTAACGGCCTTGTATATTTTTTTATTTGATAAAGTATTTTTTCCGATAAAAATTGGATATGATCGTTTACTTAATTTAACTATTATTTTTTTCATAGCTCTTAATAATAATTTTTGATATTTTTACTGTATCATAATTATCAGTACTTATTTTAAAATTAGCGGTTTTTTCATAGTATTTTTGTCTTTCTTTAATTAAATTAGTAATGATTTCTTGCGCATTATTACTTTTTATTAAGGGTCTACTCTTGTCTTGTTCTGTCCTATAAACAAGCTCTTTAATACTTGCAGTAAGATACACAACAAAGCCTAAATTTCTTATGATTTCTCTATTTTCATCAGAGATAATTATGCCACCGCCAGTTCCAATGACGGTATCTCTAGCATCAGACAATTCTTGTAAAATTTTATTTTCTCTTTTTCTAAAACCTGCTTCACCTTCATGTTCAAATATTGTGGGAATATCAACTCCGGTTCTATTTTCAATAAGATGATCTGTATCTATGAAATCAAATTTCATCATTTTAGAGAGTCTTTTGCCGATTGAAGTCTTACCAGAGCCCATTGGGCCAATCAAAATAATGTTGTTTTTTAGTTTAGACAAGATAATTTTTGTGTTTATAGTATTATATAGATATTAACAAGAATTTTTGATGCTACCAACAAGTATGAGTATATTTTTTAAGAAAGCTTTAAA
>MDTB01032728.1_pt1 | contig 11697 bp, 12 predicted proteins | sample 811161 | NCBI WGS metagenome assembly MDTB01 (sample SAMN05326650, study PRJNA326480) | marine metagenome | isolation source: seawater | place: Mediterranean Sea | collected 2009
AAGGACAAAAACCAAAAGAAATTAAGATATAATATGGATTACATAAGCACTGTAGGAAGAAGAAAGACATCTGTTGCCAGATTATACATGAAACCAGGAAAAGGTTCATTTACTGTTAATGGAAAAGATCTAGATAAATACTTTTCCTCTGAGCTTTTAAGACTAATAGTAGAACAACCACTAATGCTTGTAGATGCCCTTAAAAGCTTTGACTTTAAAGTAAATATTCATGGAGGTGGTATGAAAGGACAAGCTGAAGCACTTAGACTAGCAGTAGCAAGAGCTTTGGTTAAGAATGATGATGAAATTAGAAGCGTACTAAAGAAAGAAGGATTCTTAACTAGAGATCCTAGGATGGTTGAAAGAAAGAAATACGGAAGAAGAAAGGCAAGAAGAGCATTCCAATGGGTTAAGAGATAATATATATTATGGTAAAAAAATTAGAACATAAAGATTTATTGAAAGCTGGTGTACACTTTGGACATCTCACTAGAAAGTGGAATCCTAAAATGTCTGAGTATATTTTCATGGAAAATAATGGTATTCATATAATTGACTTACATAAGACAATTGACTGTGCTTACACCGCAGCAGCATCTCTTCAAAATATTGCTAAGACTGGAAGAAAAATTATGTTCGTTGCAACAAAGAAACAAGCAAAGAGATATGTGTCTGATAAAGCAAAGGAATTAAATATGCCATACGTAACTGAGAGATGGTTAGGAGGTATGTTAACAAACTTTTCAACTATAAGAAAATCTCTTAAAAAATTATCTTCTATTGAAAATATGGAAAGTCAAGATACCTACACACAAGACTTTTCTAAAAAAGAGAGATTAATGATATCTAGAGATAAAGATAAATTGGAGAAAGCTCTTGGTGGAATTTCTACATTAAATAGAATTCCTGCTGCGCTGTTTGTTGTTGATATTAAACACGAAGAGATTGCTATAAAAGAAGCTAAAAAACTGAATATTCCTATTTATGGTATGGTTGATACTAACTCTGATCCAAATCAGATAGATTTTGAGATTCCTTCAAATGATGACTCATTTACATCAGTTGCTACCATAATGGATTATATTTCTGAATCTATATCTGAGGGATTAAAAGAAAGAGAAAAAATTAAGGAAGAAATAAGAATTAAGCAAGAGAAAGAGGCATCTGAGAAAGAGGCAAGAGAAAAAAAGGAGGCTGAGAAGAAGGCAAAGGAATCAAAAAAAGAGGTAACTAAATAAATTTTCAAATATTATGTCAGTAAATATTTCTGCAAAAGAAGTAAATGAACTTAGGCAAAAGACCGGTTCAGGTATGATGGATTGTAAAAAGGCTCTAGTAGAATCTGGAGGCGATTTTGATAAAGCTATCGATATATTAAGAAAGAAAGGACAGAAGGTCTCAGCAGCAAGATCGAATAGAGAAACATCTGAAGGTGTAGTTATTTATAAAATTAGTCCTGAAGAGGATAAAGCATCTATACTTTCATTTACATGTGAGACTGATTTTGTTGCTAAAAATGAAGAATTTCAGGGTTTAGCTAAAAAAATATTAGACATTGCCTTTGATAACGATTTATCTTCAATTGATGACATTCTAAAGTCAGATCTTGACTCTATATCTATTGAGCAAAATATTGTTAATCTTATTGGTAAGATTGGAGAGAAGATTGAGGTAAGAGATTACCAGTCATTAAGTGGAGAGAAAATTGTACCCTACATTCATGCAGGGGACAAATTAGGTGTATTAGTCTCCTTGGTAAATGCTAATTCTGTTGATTATGTAGCTGCAGGAAAAGATGTAGCAATGCAAATAGCAGCAATGAATCCTATTGCTCTTGATAAAGATGGAGTTGACCATTCTGTTGTTGAAAAAGAAATAGAAATTGGTAAAGAACAGGCTCTTAAAGAAGGAAAACCTGAAAATATTATTGAAAAAATAGCTCAAGGTAAATTACAAAAATTCTTTAAAGACAATACTCTTTTAAGTCAGCCTTTTGTTAAAGATAGTTCACAGACTGTAGAGAAATATCTAGGTTCATATTCGGCTGATTTGACAGTCAATAAATTTATAAGAGTTTCAATCGGATAAATATTATTTATTCATAATATCTTCTATCTCATCGGGTAAAATTGGAATATTTTCCATTAAGTTGATATTATCATTATCTCCTATAAGAATGTTATCTTCTAGTCTAACACCAATTTTTTCTTCCCTAATATAGATTCCTGGTTCAACAGTAAAAACATTACCTGGCTTTAGATCGACATAGAAGTTTCCTACATCATGTACGTCTAAACCTATATGATGTGAAGTTCCATGCATAAAATATTTTTTAAAAAGTGGATTTTTTGGATCTTGATTTTTAACATCAACTTTATCTATAAGTTTAATTTTTATCAATTCACTTTCCATTATTTTCCCTACTTCTTTGTGGTAATCATTTATTGATATACCCGGCCTTAAGATATTAGTCGCTTCATTTTTAACATTAAGTACAGCATTGTATATTTCTAGCTGTCTATTTGTAAACTTTCCATTAACAGGGATAGTCCTAGTCATATCTGACTTATAGTTAGCATACTCAGCCGCAACATCCATTAGAATTAATTCTCCTGATTTACATTGAGTTTTATTTTCGTTATAGTGAAGTGAGCAAGCATTTATTCCAGTTGCAATTATTGGCTGGTATGCAAATCCTTTAGACCTGTTTTTTATAAAATCGTGTATAAATTCTGCCTCGATATCAAATTCCCAAATATCTGGTTCTACATATCCCAAAATTCTTCTAAAACCTTTTTCAGTTATCTCACATGCCTTCTGAATTAAATTTATTTCGGTTTTATCTTTTATCATCCTAAGATCGCTTAGGATAGGATATGACCTTTTTATTTTATGGGATGAGTATCTTTTTTGGATATCAAGGATAAATCTATCTTGAGGTGTTTGAATTTTTGTGCTTGATCTAATGTGTTCATTTTTATCTAAATATATCTCATTAGATTCAGCTAAAATTAAATTGAGGATATTCTCAAAATTGTTATTCCACATTACTGTTTTAATTCCTGAGATTTCTTGTGCTTCTTTTTTAGTCAGTTTATTTCCTTCCCAAATTGATATTTCCTCACTAGTTTCTTTTATGAAAAGAATTTCTCTCATTTTTTTATCAGGAAAATTTGGAGCTAATATTAAAAATGTTTCTTCTTGATCTATACCCGTAAGATAGAGTAGGTTTGTATTCTGAACAAAATGTAGAGTCTCATCTGCATTTGTAGGCATAAATTCATTTGAAACAAAAACTGATGTTGAATTTTGATTTACCTTATCTAAATAATTTTTTCTGTTATTTATGTAAAGATTATTATCAATTTTGTCGAAGCGCATATATTTATTTTTATTCTAAAGATACATTAATTGTTAATAAATTTTTAATTTGCCTTATATGGATTTAGTAGATAATAATATTGAAAAATATGTAGAATCCTTATCAGACTCAGAGACCCCTATATTAAAGGAAATTAGTGAGTATACTCTTAAATATGTTCATCAGCCAAGGATGCTTTCAGGCCATTTACAGGGACGAATATTAAGTTTTATATCAAAAATAATATCGCCAAAAAATATTTTAGAGATAGGAACTTACACAGGATATTCTGCATTATGTTTAGCTGAAGGAATACAAGAAGGTGGGGAGCTAATCACTATTGATAAAGATAAAAAGTTATTTAAAAAGGTAAACTCTTTCTTCAAAAAGTCTGAATTAGGAAAAAATATAAAACAGAAAGTAGGGATTGCGCTAGATATTATCCCAACTCTTGACCTAAAGTATGACCTTGTTTTTATAGATGCTGATAAGAAAAATTATAAAAATTATTTTGATATGGTATTTCCTATGGTAAATGTAGGAGGAATTATAATTGTTGATAATGTTTTGTGGAGTGGTAAAGTTACGGAGCTAGATAAGCATCAAAATGATAAAATAGCCGTATACATGGATGAATTTAATAGATATATCCATAATCATAAAAATATTTCAAAGTTAATTTTACCAATTAGGGATGGTTTAACTCTTATAACAAAAAATGAGAATTAATATATATAAGTTATTTTTTTTATTTTTTGTCACACTATATAATTCTGTTGCGCAGCCAACACCTGAAGTTCCCGAAAAAATTAGAATTGACAACATGGTTCTTCATATATCTAAAAACATATCTTCTACAATTCAGAGTGAGGTAGATGCACTACATCTTAACAAGAAATATTTTGAAATATTTATAGATAGAATTAATATTTATTTTCCAATTATTGAAAGGATTTTAGATGAAGAAGAGATGCCAAATGACTTGAAGTTTTTAGCTCTTCAAGAAAGTTCTCTTAAATCAGAGGCAGTATCATCATCTAATGCTGTTGGATTCTGGCAGTTTAAGAAAGAGACTGGAGAGGAGTATGGTCTTGTAATAAATGATAAAATAGATGAAAGAAAAAATATTGTCTCGTCAACAAGGGCAGCGTCAAGATATATCAAGAATAGTAATTTCTTATTTGAAAATTGGATTTTTTCAATACTATCGTACTTGGAAGGCTTAAGTGGAGCTAAGGCTATAGTTGATCCAAAGCTTTATGGTGCTAAGAGAATGAATATAGATGAGAATACTCACTGGTATATTATAAAATTTATTGCTCACAAAATTGCTTTTGAAGGATTTATAAATGCTTCGGAGTATAATAATAATTACTCTGTGTTTGAAAATAATTCTTTTAATAGTATTAAAAAGTTATCTGATAACTTGTCAATAAACTCAGATGATATTTATAAATGGAATACTTGGATTAAATCTGATAAAATCCCTTCTGACAGAGTTTACGCTTTTGTTATTCCTGAGAAAAAAGAAAATGTATTTACTAAGGTAACTTCTAGTATTGGGGAAAAAGTTAATTCATTTATTAAATCAAAGCTTTCTTCTCCTGTTGATGAAAAAGTTTTAAAAGTATTATCTCAAAAAATAATTTATCTAAATGGTCTGCCAGCTCTTGTTGCAGATTCGGTTGATAACATAGATAATGTGATTAGTTTATATAAAATATCTAAGAAAGACTTTTTAGTCTATAATGATATTAAAAATGATCATAAGATGGTATTTGGAGTGCCTTATTATCTTTCTAAAAAGAGAAAGAGAGGAAGGGTACAATTATATTTAAGAAGAGAGGAAGAGAGTTTATGGGAAGTATCTCAACTTTTTGGAGTACAATTAAATAGTATCAAAAAATTTAATAAAGAAAATAAATCTTCAAAAGTTTTATTGAAAAGGAGATCTATTCTTTAATTATCTTCTCAACTATTTTTCCATCAATTTTATTTTTTAAAATTAATTTTTTATCTCCGTAATGAGTCACTTCTTCTTTCACTAAATAATACTTATCGTCATATTCTTCTAATGTATTAATTTTTTTGACACCTTCTTTCCCTCGCCAAATGTCTAAATCTATTTTTTCCCATTTCTTACTTTTAATAGATTTATAAGAAGCATCAATTATTGCGTTTACTATGTAACCATCATAAAATGTTTCTGAAGGACTCTCTCCTTTTTCCAACGAATCAAACATGTTTGCAAACATATGATTGTATCCAAGCTCATTTAACTCATCTCCCACTGGAAAAATCCATCCTGAATCAGATTCAGCTTTTTCTGCAACATAGTCACTTCCTTTTCCTGTAGTGAACATTTCAAAACCTGTTCTTAAAAAGGAATTTATCCATATGGTACCCTCCGTACCCATAACTTCATCTCTAAGATCTAACCCTCCTCTAAATGTCCAACTAACTTCAAATTGTCCTATTGCACCATTTTCATATTTTACTAATCCTATAGCATGGTCTTCTGCGTCTATGGGTTTAACTTGAGTATCACCCCAGCACATTACCTCAATAGGCTTAATATCTTTTCCTATATAGTTTCTACTGATCTCAATACAGTGACAACCTAAGTCTAAGATACAACCTCCTCCGGCTTGTTCCTTATCCCAAAACCATTCACTATGAGGTCCTGGGTGAGTTTCTCTAGATTTTGTCCAAATTACTTCGCCAAGACTACCTGTCTTCACACTATCTAGAGCTTTAAGAAATTTTGGTGTGTAACAAAGATCTTCTAGGTACCCAGCGAATATTCCTGCTTTTTCAACTGCTTCAACCATTCTTTTAGCTTCTGCTGCTGTTCTTCCTAATGGTTTAGTACAGATGACTGCTTTATTGTGTTTGCAACATAAGTGTACTGCTTCTTCGTGAAGGTTATTTGGAAGTGATATACAGACAACATCAACATCTTTGTGAGATATAGACTCTTCCATATTTATTGTCCAATGAGGAACATCATAATCTTTAGCAAATTTTTTTGCACTTTCCTCTCTTCGAGAATAAATAGAAACTACTCTGTCTTTATTTCTGTAACCGTGTAATGAGTCAGTATAAAATCTACCAATAAATCCAGAACCTAACATTGAAATTTTTTGCATAATTTTTTATTTTTTTTCTTTAAAAAACACAATTAAAAATAATAGTACAGCTGCTGAGATATAAGTGGGAACCATCCATATATCTCCCCAATTTTTTATTCCTTCTATGGTATTACTATCAGTAATTATTCCTGAGAACCAAGAACCAATAGTCATTCCAATTCCATAAGTTGCAACTGTAAATAAACCTTGGGCAGCATTTTTAATTTTTTCTCCAGCTTTATTTTCTGTGTACATGTAGCCCGTTACAAAAAAGAAATCATAGCAAATTCCATGAAGAAGAATTCCCGAAATTATCATCCAGTACGATGCCTCTAAATCTCCATTTGCAAAGAAGAAAAATCTTAGTGCCCATGCTGCAATACCAATAATAAGAATATTTTTTACACCTAATCTATAATAAAGAAATGGGATTAATAGAATAAATATTGCTTCAGAAATTTGACCATATATCATCTTTCCAGCAGCTCCTTCCATACCTAAATCATTTAAGAATACATTAGCGAAAGAGTAGTAAAAGGATAATGGAATACATATTAAAATTGCAGAAATAAAGAAAATCAAATAAGATTTATCTTTAAGTAATATGAGTCCTTCTAATCCTAATGGAGATCCATCAGTTTTTCCCTTGGGAGGTACATTAGGGAGTGAGAAGGAAAAAAGACCAAGAAGTAGTGAGGCTCCTGCAGCTAAATAGAAAGTATATGCAATGCTTCCAATATTATTTTCTAGTTGAAGTTTACCTATTATGAATCCAGCAACTATCCACCCAAATGTTCCGAAGAATCTAATCACAGGAAAGGTCTTACCAGAATCACTTACGTTTGCAAAAACTATATTATTTGATAATGCAACTGTTGGCATATACATTAACGAGTAAACTAGAACAGTAGCAATAAATAGGATAGAGGATGAAATTTGTGTAGCATATATTAAAAGAAGACCTCCAACAATATGGAGAGCTCCCATTGCTTTCTGAGCGGAAAAATATCTATCAGCAACTGAACCAACAAAAATAGGAGATAATATTGCAGCAAATGCAAAAACACTATAAGCCCATCCTATTTCTTCTCCAGATGAATTTAAAATTTTTGCCATGTATGTTCCAGCAGTAACATACCATGCTCCCCAAATGAAATATTGCAGGAACATCATTGATGAAAGTTTGAAGTTTTTCATAATAAGTTTAGTTAATTAGTGTCAACTATTATTAAGTTAAAAAAAAAATTTTTAAATTAAAGTGATTTTATATCAATATTAAACTGACTAATACTTTTAACTGACTCATATGAAAAAAAATAATCCTAAAAAAAACACAAGAAGAGATTTTATTAAACATGGAGCGCTAGCAGCTTCAAGCTTTTTTATTGTTCCAAGATATGTCCTTGGTGGCGATGGATATACATCTCCAAGTGATAAATTAAATATTGCTGGAATAGGAGTTGGAGGTAAAGGGACATCAGACTTATGGTATGCTTCAGATGAAGGAAGAGAAAATGTAGTAGCACTATGTGATGTTGATATGGGTGATATCAGTGCTAAATCAAGAAATAGATTTCCAAAGGCTAATTTTTATCAAGATTACCGTGTCATGTTTGATAAACAAAAAGATATAGATGCAGTAACTATTTCTTCTCCAGATCATGTCCATGCTTTACAAGCTTTAGCTGCCATGGATCTAGGAGTTCATGTTTATGTTCAAAAGCCTTTAACACATAATATTAATGAGGCTAGGATGCTTACCGAAACAGCAAGAGATAAAAGTATTGTTACTCAGATGGGAAACCAAGGAGCTTCAAATTCTGGAATGAGAAAAGTACAAGAATGGTTTGATGCAGGTTTAATTGGAGAAGTTGATGAGGTATTTGTATGGACAAATAGACCGGTATGGCCTCAAGGTATTCCAGTCCCTAAATCAGATGGAAGTCAAGTACCTGAAGGACTTGATTGGGATTTGTGGCTAGGACCTGCTCCTAAAATAGATTATACTAATGCATACCATCCATTCAACTGGAGAGGTTGGTGGGCTTATGGGACGGGAGCATTAGGAGATATGGGTTGTCATCTTATAGATGTTCCTTTTAGAACATTAGGATTACATTATCCTAAAGCTGTTGAATGTAGTGTAGGTCAAGTTTTTATTAAGATGTGGAGTCCTGAATATATACCTGAAGGATGTCCTCCATCTTCCTCTGTTACTTTGGATTTTGCTGCTACTGATAAAAATAAAATTCCTCTTAAGATGAGATGGTTAGATGGTGGTATAAGACCTCCTCATCCTGATTTAATTCCAGCGAATGATTCATTAGGAGATGAAAGTAGCTCAAATGGTGTTATGATGATTGGGTCTAAGGGGATAATTACTACGGGAGTTTATGGTTTTACTCCAAAGCTATATAGGAAAGATCAGGAGACTGTTGTATTTGACACTTCTAATCAGCCGGGTAATGAATTTGGACATCAAACGAAATGGGTTCAAGCATGTAAAGCAGGTTTTAATAGCTCTGAGCATAAAGCTTTGACTTCATCTTTTGACTATTCAGGTCCAATGACAGAGACAGTATTAATGGGAAATATTGCGATAAGAAGTTACATGGAAAAGAAAAGTGGTCTTAGTAATTCATATCCTGGAAGAAAAAAATTATTATGGGATGGTGATGCAATGAAGATTACAAATTATGATGATGCTAATAAGTTCGTAACAAGAGATTATAGAAAGGGTTGGGAAATTTAAAAATCATAGTCAAGACCTAATTTATTTTTTAGATCTTTTAAACTACTATTTTTCTTAGATAGATATTCAAACTTATCTTTATTAGTATAGATTGTTTTTTCTTTTTCTTTTGATGTTACATCTTTTTTTATAGTCACATTTTCAATAAATACACTTTTAATTTTCCGATTTAATCTATTCTCTAAATTATCAAATATTGAACCTTCTAAATCGTTTTCTAAATGAAATGTGACATTAGTTTTTTCTATTGTTTTCTTCTTTTTAAGTATTGCAACTTCTGATTTTTTTTCTTTTATAGATACAATGAATTCTTCAATAAGTTTATGGAATTCATCAGGATTAAAATGGATTTTTTCAGATGTAATATTTATTGTTTCCTTAGCTTCCGGTTCTTTTTTTTTAGAAAATAAATTTTTGAGGTTGGGTGTATCTTTAGCCTTTATATCTTCTTTGACTTCTGGATTTTCTATTTCTTCTTTTGGTTGTTTTATCTCTTCTTCCTTTTTTCTAATTTGGGTACTTCTGATTTATTCTCCTGAACTAATGTTTTTTTTTTATTTAATGAACATAATTTTATTAATCCTATCTCAGTATGAATTTTATGATTACTCGATAATTTATAATTTATCTCAAACTGATTTAAAATTTCAATTCCTTCTTCAATAAACTGTATATTGATTTTTTTTGCTTGTTCAAGGTATTTTACTTTATCTGTCTCAGATACTTCCATTATCTCAACTAATTTTTCATTTTGAGATAGCAATAAATTTCTAAAGTGATTTGATAACCCATTTAATAAGTTGAAGCTTTCAAAGCCTTTTAAAATAATATCATTATGGATAAGAAGTGTGTCTGTAATATTTGATTCATACAAAAGATCAGTGATCTTAAAAAAGTAATCATTATCAAGAATATTTAAATTTTTGGTTACGTCTTCTAAAGATATTTTAGAGTTTTTTGAGAAAGTTTTTATAAGGTCTAGAGTAGATAAAGCATCCCTCATTGCACCATCTGCTTTCTGAGCAATTATGTGCAAAGCTTCGTCTTCGTATTCAATTTTTTCTTTTTTTAAAATATCAATAAGTTTTGATTTAATATCTGAAATTTCAATTCTATTAAAATCATAAATTTGACATCTTGAAAGTATTGTAGGTATCACTTTATTTTTTTCTGTAGTAGCTAAAATAAAAATAGCATATGAAGGAGGTTCTTCTAGTGTCTTAAGAAAAGCATTAAATGCAGCATTAGAAAGCATGTGCACCTCATCAATTATATAAACCTTAAACTTTCCAGCTTGAGGGGCATATCTTACCTGATCAATTAGACTTCTTATATCATCAACAGAATTATTTGATGCAGCATCCAACTCATATATATTTAGATTATTATTATTTTCCAATGGATTATCAATGTCAAACCCATTAATCTCATTAGCTAGAATTCTTGCACATGTTGTTTTTCCTACTCCCCTTGGACCACAGAAAAGTAAAGATTGAGCAACTTTTTCATTTTTTACTGCATTTTGTAGAGTTGTGGTAACATGATTTTGTCCAACAACATCCTCAAATTTTACTGGTCTATATTTTCTAGCTGATACAACATATTTTTCCACGGATGTAAATTAAATAAATTAGATTTGCGCAACAATATTGTTCTTTGTTTTTTGGGGTCGACTGGAATTGACAGTATGATAAATTTTATTTTTGCATGTCGGGTGATAGTAACATCCGTAATCAAATACTACATACTTTAAACGGCGAACGTAAATACGAATACGCTATGGCGGTTTAAATTCTAAGAATTTAAATAACCACATCATAATTTAACTGGTGATCTTCGGTTAATTAATATGGTGTCATAAGGAGATCTACTTTATATTTTTTCCTACAATTATATATTGGAAATTTAGTAGGTAAGGATAGATGTTGGTTGATATTTTCCTGCTCTATTTCGAAAATTAAAATTATCTAAGCATGTAGACGGAATACGGTTTCCATAGCTGGACGCGGGTTCGAATCCCGCCGACTCCACATACTAATTTGATTTACTAGTTTTTTCTTTTATTTTCTCCATTAATTCGATGATCCTATCCATTCTCTCCATGTCTTTTTCATGATAAACTCTATGATTGTATCTATATTGACTAATCATCTCCTCATAAGAGATCTCTTCTTCAAAAAAAGATTGATGAATAATTTGGATCATAAAAATGGTGAGTAATATAAATGCAAATCCACCAGAAACTATAGCTGGTATTCCATAAATTATTTTGACATAGAGGTCGGAATTATAAAGTTTTTTAATTTTTTCCTTCATCTAAATTTTTATTAATTTTTTCTAAAACTTTTATAATTTCATCTAGTTTTTCAGCTTCTTTGATATGATTTTCTACATGTTCTTGTCTTCTTTCTACCTGTGTAGTTTCATTACTTTCAAAAAAAGTAATGTATATA
>MDTB01070998.1_pt1 | contig 11697 bp, 10 predicted proteins | sample 811161 | NCBI WGS metagenome assembly MDTB01 (sample SAMN05326650, study PRJNA326480) | marine metagenome | isolation source: seawater | place: Mediterranean Sea | collected 2009
CTAAAAATAACCACTACGTTATCGGGTATTTCATCTATCTCATCGACAAATACAGCGCCGCGATTACGCAACTCGTCTACCACGAATTTATTGTGTACAACTTCGTGGCGAACATAGACTGGAGCACCAAATTGATCAAGCGCTAGATTGACAATATCGATGGCGCGATCTACACCTGCGCAAAAACCTCTGGGATTTGCAAGTTTAATATCCATAGATCACACCTCTACTTAAATTAGTGAATCGAGCTTGGGGCTACTTCAATAATATCAACTTTAAAGATAATATTGCGCCCTGCTAGCGGATGATTGAAATCGACTTTAACTGAGTCATCACCAATTTCAATGACTACACCAGGCAGTTCACCCTCGCCATTTTGAAATGAAAATACATCACCAATATTCAGTGATTCTTGATCAAAATTATCCCGCGCTAACTGCTGCATATTTTCTGGATTACGCTGACCAAAAGCATTTTCTGGAGAGATTACGAACTCACCTTGATCGCCAGCTTTTAAACCCTTTAAGGGCATTTCAAATCCAGGCAAAAGGTTACCATCGCCCAATATAAAGGTGGCAGGCTGAGTATCGAAATTTGAATCTATAATCTCGCCATTTTCGAGCCCTAGAGAGAAACTCATCGTTACTTTAGTGCCCTGATCTATCGTTAAACTCATAATAGAATTTTAGTCCTTATTTTTTCCGTCTGTATCATTTGCAGGTCGCTTGATAAAACCTTCTACAAGAATAAGCACAGCACCTACAGAAATTGCACTATCTGCAATATTAAACGCAGGGAAATGCCTGCCAGACCAATGAAAATCCAAAAAATCAACGACATAACCCAGGGTTAATCGATCATAGAGATTGCCCAATGCGCCCCCTAGAATCAACGCAAGTGCCAACCCCTCTAATTTTTGCTGGGTTGTTAATCTAGTAATCCAGACTAAGATAACCAAGCTAACCAATGCTGCAAAAATACTAAAACCCCAACGCTGCCAGCCACCTTCGTTATTTAAAAAGCTAAATGCTGCGCCAAAATTATGCACTCTAACAAGATTAAAGAAACTGGTTACAGCGTCGGAGGCACCATAAATATATTGATTAACAATCCACAGCTTGGTTAGCTGATCAGCAAAGAAAACGACGACCGCAATACTTAGTAATAGCCATAGTTGCTTTCTATTAGAAAGCTTAGTATCAGGCATAATAGCGCGTTTCTCCCTGACCCGCTATATTCTCAATACAGCGCCCGCATACAGCAGGATGTTCGTCATTGCTGCCCACATCATCAATAAAGTGCCAGCAACGAACACATTTGTTAGCTTGCGATCGACTAACAATGACTTTAAGGCCGTCCAATACAGACTCTACTGCATCCCCAGAAGCCTGATTTAAAGGCATCAATTCAGCCTTGGAGGTAATTGTGACAAATCGCAATTCTTGACCCAGTTTTTCTAGGGATTCGTAAATTGACTGGTCGGCATAGATTGTTATATCCGCTTCAAGCGAGCCCTTAACATTACCCTGATTACGCTGATCTTCAATAACCTTATTAATCGCCTCTTTGGCCTGCAAAATAACTGTCCAATCCTGTTCAGTGATAGCTTCATTATCAGACAAGCGATGTAGTGGATACCACTGAGCGGTGAAAACATACTTATCGCGCTCGCCCGGCATATGATGCCATATTTCATCAGCAGTAAAGCTTAGAATAGGGGCTATCCAACGCACAAACGCCTCACTAATATGGTACAGAGCAGTTTGCGCCGATCTGCGAGGCAGACTGTCTTCAGAACAGGTATAGATTCTATCTTTGATAATATCCAGATAAAAACCACCCATATCCCGCACACAGAAATTATGTAATTTCTGGTAGATCTGATGAAACTGAAAATTATTGTAGTCATTAATAATTTGTTCTTGCAGCTGAGCCGCACAGTCTATCGCCCAACGATCCAAGGCTAGCAAATCAGCATTTTCAACCAGATGTTGCTGGGGATCAAAGCCATCAATATTTGAAAGAAAATAACGCGCTGTGTTGCGAATTCTTCGATAAGATTCGCCCGCACGCTTGAGGATTTCGTCGGAGACTGTCATCTCTGCACTAAAGTCTGCACTGGCAACCCAAAGGCGCAGTACATCAGCGCCAAGCTCATTAATTACCTTTTGCGGTGAGACGACATTACCAATCGACTTGGACATCTTGCGACCATTTTCATCCACGGTAAATCCATGAGTTAAAACAGCTTTATAGGGTGCAGTGCCGTTGATAGCGATAGCCGTCTTTAAGGACGACTGAAACCAGCCTCGATGCTGATCGGAACCTTCCAAATAAAGATCTGCAGGATAAGTTAGCTCGTCGCGAGCACCAATAACCGAGGCGTGGGTAACGCCTGAATCAAACCATACATCAAGGGTGTCAGTGACCTTTTGGTAATCATCCGCCTCTACACCTAATAACTCGGACGCTTCGGCGTCATACCAAGCATCCATTCCACATTGCTCAACTAGCTTAGCTACCTGCTCAATAATATCTGCGGTATTAGGGTGAATCTCTCCTGTTTGCTTATGGACAAACAATGCGATCGGTACACCCCAGGTACGCTGACGCGAAATACACCAGTCGGGACTGGCATCTAACATGCCCTGTATGCGAGCCTCACCCCACTCAGGGTGCCAACTCACAGATTTAATTGCTGCCTTAGCCTTATCTAAGAGACCATTTTGATCCATGGAGACAAACCACTGAGGCGTGGCGCGATAAATGAGCGGTGTTTTAGTGCGCCAACAGTGGGCATAGCTATGGGTGATTTTACCGCAGCTCATCAACTGACCCTGCTCGGTCAAAACCTCAATTACCTGCTCATCTACCTTATAGACATGCTGACCAGCAAATAGAGCGACATCGTCTTTATAGACACCATTATCAAGAATGTAATTGAGCGTGCCGATGCCATATTTATTGGATACTGCAAAGTCATCCAGACCATGATCTGGAGCTGTGTGCACACAGCCTGTACCCGCATCTGTAGTGACATGATCACCCAATAATACTGGGATATCACGCGAATAAAATGGATGATTAGCGATAATATTTTCTAGCGCAGCGCCCTGAGAGCTAGCAAGAACTTTGTAATCAGTAAGTTCAAGTCGCTCAACAACTGACTGTAGCAAGTCAGCACCAATAATAAGTCTTTTAGCGCCCGCCTGTATTAGGCTATAGTTTAAATCAGCTCCAATACTGATCGCCTGACTGCTAGGAATAGTCCATGGCGTAGTGGTCCAAATTAGGAAATTAACTGGACCCTCACCCGCCAAACCATTAAACGCGGCCTCGAGCTTTTGCAGCTGATCTTTATCATCAACCTCATAGGCAACATCAATAGAAAAGGATGTTTTGTCCTGATACTCTACCTCAGCTTCTGCTAGCGCCGAACCGCCAACAACACTCCAGTAAACAGGCTTGTAGCCCTTGACCAAATGACCATTTTCAGCAATTTTACCAACCGCACGAATAATATTTGCTTCAACATCAAAATTCATAGTGAGGTAAGGATTTTGCCAATCACCCAGAACACCGACACGGATAAAGTCTTTGCGCTGTCCCTCAACCTGTCGCAGGGCATAGTCACGACATTTTTGTCGAAACTTGGAATACTCTACCTTGACCCCCGCCTTACCAATTTTCTTTTCAACATTGTGTTCGATTGGTAGGCCATGACAATCCCATCCAGGAATATAGGGCGCATCAAAACCACTGAGAGTTTTTGATTTGATCACAATATCTTTTAGGGTTTTATTAACCGCATGACCCAGATGAATATCACCGTTAGCATAGGGAGGGCCATCATGAAGAATATATTTTTCACAACCCGCCCTAGCGTCTCGAATATGCTGGTACAAATCATCATCTTGCCATTGCTTTAACATGGCCGGCTCACGCTGTGCCAAATTAGCTCGCATAGGGAAATCAGTTTTTGGCAGATTCAAGGTTGTTTTGTAATCAATACTATCGGTCATATTTTTTAAACTTTTCCATTTTTTTTGATTTAATGGCTGTTGCTTTCAAACCATTGCTCAATCAATCTTACATCGTCACTGATGCTGTCAGATAGATCGTCTAAATTAGTGAATTGTTGTTCATCTCTAATTTTATGAACAAACTCAACACTTATTCTGCGACCATAAATTTGCTGGTCAAAATTCAACAAATGTACTTCTAATATAGGCTTTAACATGTCACCTATAGTTGGACGAACACCTACATTTGCCGCACCTTTGACGCGATCATCAATACCTTCAATATCCACCCACACAGCATAGACTCCTGCCAGCGGAGCTCTAAACCGATTAAGGTTAACATTGGCTGTAGGAAATCCCAACTCTTGACCCAACTGCTGGCCAAAAGTCACCTTGCCATTAATCGAAAATGGCCGTCCCAATAAAGTACATACCTGCTCAAAATTCGATTGCTGAAGTAATTTTCGCACTAATGTGCTGCTTACTCGCTGTTTTTTCAGCTCAACCGTTTGGGTATTTTGTACACTAAAACCCTGTTGTTGGCCCATGGCAACCAAACTATCGAAATCACCTTTTCGATCACAGCCAAATCTAAAATCATCCCCCACAATTAGATGCTTGGTATTAACCCCATCGACCAGTATATCTTGCACAAACTCTGTTGCAGTTAGACTGCGAAGTTCATGGTTAAATCGCAGACACACAACTAAGTCCATACCAAAGTCTAACAACGCTTCAATTTTTTCCCGCAGGCGCATCAATCTTGGCGGCGCTGTTTCTGGCGAAAAATATTCTTGAGGCTGTGGCTCAAACGTCATTGCAACAGCCAAACTATCAGTACTTTTTGCTTTATCGATAACCTGTTGCAGTATCGCTTGGTGGCCCAAATGCACACCATCAAACGAACCAATAGTCACAACGGATTGTCGGTCGCAAAGTCGAGATCTATCTATATCGCGAATCAGGCGCATTTTGGGCTGTTTTAACACCTAGTTAAGCACTCTCTAGTAAAGGCGTCGAGTATACCTAGCAATCGCCAGAAAGGTAAGGCATAGTAGAAAAATCAGGCCACAAAAGTTCATTGGATGGCGATAAAAAACAGGCGTAATTATTTATTTCAATCCGTGGTAGCTTTTGCTGGGCCACGCATATCAGACAATCTAAATCCAAACACAAACAAGCAAACCAAAAAGGCAATAAATCCAGCGCCACAGAGAAGTACAATTGAGGATATTCGCTGCAACCAGTCCTGAAGATAAAAAGCTTCGACGCCACCCCATAACCCAAGCAACTGATTTAGGACTAACAACATAATTGCAACCGAGCTAATTAGGCCGACAAAAAATCGTAACCACCCCACAGATGGCTGATAAATAGCTTTTTTACGCAGACTCAAAAACAGCAAGATGGCATTGATAAATGCCGAAAGCGACGTCGCAGACGCCAACCCTAGATGACCAATCTGCCAATATTTATGCAACGGTATCACTAGTATTAAATTAAACAGCATATTCAAAACCATGGCGATAATCCCAATTCGCACTGGTGTACGCATATCCTGACGGGCAAAAAAACCAGGGGCTAGCACTTTGATCAACATAAAGGCGACAAGGCCTGCCGCATAGGCTTTAAGACTAAGTGATGCCATTGCCATATCGCGCAGCGTCATTACCTCACCATAGTAGAATAAGGTGACCAAGATTGGCTCAGCCAATAGCATTAGTGCAGCAGCGGCTGGCAACGCAATAAGTAAAATCATTTTTAACGCCCAATCGAGCGTTTGTGAGAATGCCTGAGTGGATTGAGCAATATGGTGACGGGATAAATTGGGCAAAATTACCGTGGCAATAGCGATACCAAAAACACCCAGTGGCAGCTCAGATAGTCGATCTGAATAGTACAGCCAAGAAACACTACCTGTCGGTAAAAAAGTCGCAAGCACAGTGTCCAGTAAAAGATTAATCTGACTGACAGAAACACCAAATATCGCCGGCGCCATCAATGCCAATACTTTTTTGACGCCTGAATGCTGCCAATCAACTTTTGGCATAGGCAGCATATGAATCCTACGCAAAAAGGGTAACTGAAAAATAAACTGTACTATGCCGGCTAGCAAAACGCCCCAAGCAAGAGCATAGGCCGGCTGCTCAAACAATGGCGCGCCAATTAAAGCAGCAGCAATTAGAGTTACGTTTAGCAACAGCGGAGTAAACGCAGGCACCGCAAAGCGATCATAGCTATTGAGAACTGCGCCGGCCACGCCGGTTAACGAGATAAACAATAAATAGGGAAAGGTAATTCGCAACATTTCAGCGGTAGCGGCAAACTTAGTGGGATTATCCATATACCAGCTAGGGGCAAAAATAGCCGCCATCAAGGGCGAAGCTAGTACAATGAATAGCGTAATAAGTATTAGGGTTAGACCCAGATTGCCCGCCACGCGACTTACAAGCTCCCTTACCGCAGCCGCACTACCCTTTTCCCTGTATTCACCCAGTATAGGCACAAAAGCCTGAGCAAAGGCACCCTCTGCAAATAGACGGCGAAAGAAATTGGGAATCTTAAAGGCTACAAAGAACACATCGGCCAAAGCCTCGGCGCCAATTACACGCGCAAAAACCACATCGCGAGCAAGCCCCAAAAAACGCGAAAGCATGGTAAAGAAACTGACCACACCGCTAGAGCGAAGTAGTCCATGATCTTTTTTCTGCTGTGCTTTTTCCTCGGTCACTATTGCTTCCGCTTTAACAATTTTGCGTGCTAGTTTAACGATAGTAACAACCCAGTCCAAGCTAATCTATCAGTTGGATATGATTGGTATTAAAATAATTATTACCAAACTAGTAAAAAGTCTCAGAAAAGCGCAACATTAAGGTTGAATATCGTGAAATAACAATGTATATTTCCGCGCCTTTACAGAGTTCCCTTATTTAGGAGATAGTTCAAGTGGCTAATTCAGCACAAGCAAAAAAACGCGCACGTCAAAATGAAAAAAGACGTCAGCACAATGCTGGCCTTCGCTCAATGGTTCGTACCTACATCAAGAAGGTTGAAGCAGCCCTTGAAAGTGGTGATGCTACTGCAGCCCAAGAAGCCTATACTACGTCGGTTCCAGTTATCGACCGTATGGCTGACAAAGGAATTATCCATAAGAATAAAGCTGCGCGCCATAAAAGCCGCCTTAACACTAGAGTTAAAGCGCTAGCTGCCAAGTAATTTATTCTATGCATTAAAAAAAACCGGCTATTGCCGGTTTTTTTGTGTCTGAATTTTATGCCTATAAAGTGTTTTGCTTATGAGGTGATATTTTCACCTATAAACGTCTGCACTGCCGACTTATCGTTATCAAGTACAGTGTATTGCTCCTCACGATCAAATAAATCTGCCATATGCGGAGGCAATGCAGGATCCTCATGATAACCTGCCTGCTTAACTGCATCGGGGAATTTAGCCGGATGTGCGGTCGCCAGAGTAATCATCGGCGTAGATTTATTACTACTGCATTCACGCGCCGCCGCTAATCCAATGGCTGTATGGGGATCCAACAGATAACCACTGTCTTCATAGGTAGATCGGATAACTTCGACCATACCTTCGTCCCCACAGCGATAGCTTGAAAATAACTTTCTTGCTTTAGCGAGGGATGTGTCACTTAATTTCATATGGCCACTCTTTGCATCTGCCATTAGATGGGCAATCTGCTCACCGTCTCGATCATATAAATCGAATAACAGGCGCTCAAAGTTACTGGATATCATAATATCCATACTCGGCGCTAAACTTTGTTGAAGTGGCTGAGTACTGTGATCATTTTCACTGATACAGCGATGCAAAATATCATTCTGATTGGTCGCGATAACTAACTGCTCAATGGGAAGACCCATTTGATGCGCTAGATAGCCAGCAAAAATATCGCCAAAATTACCGGTTGGCACCGAGAACGATACTTTTTTATGCGGCCCACCCAAGGCCAGAGACGCCCAAAAATAGTACACAATCTGAGCCATAATCCGCGCCCAGTTAATAGAATTAACCGCGGCTAACTGTCGTCCCTCTGGCAAGAAAGACTGATCAGCAAAGCTGGCTTTAACCATATTTTGACAGTCATCAAAGTTGCCATGTAATGCCAAATTGTGAATATTATCAGCCAAAACAGTGGTCATTTGACGACGCTGCACCTCGGATACACGCTGATAGGGGTGCAGAATAAAAATGTCTAGATTCTTACAGTGTCGACAGCCCTCGATAGCGGCAGAACCAGTATCACCAGATGTAGCTCCCATAATCACCACCTTTTGCTCGCGCTTGGCCAAAATATAGTCGAGCAAATTGCCCAAAAACTGCAGTGCAAAGTCTTTAAATGCTAGGGTGGGACCTTGGAATAACTCCAAAATCCATTGATTATGTCCCGCTTGAACTAGCGGCGCTATGGCCTCGTGACGAAAACCGGCGTAAGATTTCTCGATCAGTTGGCGCAAATCCTGTTCAGGAATTGAGCCACCTACAAAGGGTGTAATAATTTTGAGGGCTAGCTCCTCATAGGAAAGCTCTGCCCATGAGGCTATTTCTTCGGTGCTAAATTTAGGCAACTGCTCTGGCACAAACAAACCGCCATCTTCAGCAAGGCCTGTCAGTACAACATCTTCAAAACTTTTTGGCTCAACGCCGCCTCTAGTACTTATATATTTCATTTACTGATCCAAATGCTCTACGCGGATAAATTTAATAGAATCTCGCACAGTTTCAAGGTTTTCTATACGCTCAACTGCAGTGCTTAAAAACTTTTCTTGAGTTACGCTGGTGACAATAATCACATTAACGTAATCTTCACCGGCTGGCTGCTCTTTCTGCACTATAGCCTCAATACTAATACCAGTATCACCCATAATTGATGTGATTTCAGACAATACACCCGGCTTATCTAAGGCAGAAAAGCGCATATAGAAGCTAGTTTCAATTTCTTCGATCGCTACAATACTGCGCTGCTCTAATTCAGAGATAGGACAACCTAGCGCATTAACTTTTGCCTCGATAGGCGAATCAATAGTTCGCGCCACATCCACAATATCGGCAATCACCGAGGATGCGGTTGGCTCTGCACCGGCACCCGGACCACAAAACAAAGTCGTACCCAAAGCATCAGCATTGACCATAACCGCATTAGCCACATCGTTAACACCGGCAATCATACTAGACTGCGGCACCAGTGTTGGATGCACTCTAAGCTCTACGCCCTGTTTAGTTTGACGGGCAATACCCAGATGCTTGATGGCGTAGCCTAACTCTTTAGCATAGGCGACATCTTGCGGCTCTAATTGAGTAATACCATCGGTGTATAAACCCTCAAGAGTCAGTGGCATTTCGAAAGCAATAGAGGCCAAGATAACCAGCTTATGGGCTGCGTCTATGCCCTCCACATCAAAGGTTGGATCTGCTTCAGCGTAACCCTTTTCCTGAGCTTCAACTAAAACGTCGTTAAAGTCACGGCCCTTGGTATCCATTTCAGTCAAAATAAAGTTGGTGGTGCCGTTGATAATACCAGCAACCCAATTAACCTGATTTGCAGAGAGTCCTTCGCGCAGACCTTTAATAATAGGGATACCACCAGCAACAGCCGCTTCGTAGGCAACTACAAGGCCCTTTGATGCGGCAACAGTAAAGATTTCCATACCGTGCTCTGCAATCAATGCTTTATTAGCCGTAACCACATGCTTGTTGTTTTTAAGCGCAGTCATGACCAGATCATAGGCAACCGTTGTGCCGCCAATCAACTCAACCACTATGTCGATATCAGGGTTTTGCGCAACCTCAAAGATATCGCGTACAACGTTGGTGGATGCGGTATCACAATTCGGGTTATCTCGACGGGCACCAATCTGCGCAATATTAATCGCACAATTTGCACGATCATTAATATTACTTGAATTGCGTGATATTACATTAAATACACCGGAACCCACTGTTCCTAAACCGCAGATACCGACTTGTACAGATCGCACGTTCTCTCTCCAAAATTAGTAGCATTTTAGGTATTGTTTCGCTAAAAATGGTGGCAACATTAAACACCTAATTGAGCTCTGTCAATGGCGCAATTCTATACCAAAAGAGGCTTTTTCGGGGTTATTTTTATGTTTTTGTTATAAATGACTGATATGGACTTATCAGCCATTGTATTATTTAGGCGAAATGCCTAAAAGTTTTGCATAGCTTGCGGCAGGTTGATAACCAGGAATCAGGGTACCATCCATCAAAACAATTGCCGGCGTGCCTGTGACGCCAATGCTGTTACCAAAAGAATAATGCTCAGCAACTGGGTTATTATCACAGACCTCCACATCGACATTTCGACCATTTTTTACCTTGGTCAAGGTGTCTTGCTTATCCTTTGCACACCAAGCTTTAGCGATTTTATTGTAGGAACCTGAGGGTATTCCCGCTCGAGGAAATGCAAGATATCGGACTTCTATCCCCATCGCATTGAGCTGAGGAACCTCCTGATGAAACTTGCGACAATAACCACAATCGACATCAGTAAAGACATTCATAATGGCTTTAGATTCACCCTCGGGTTTAAAGATAATCATATCGTCGGTGGAACGTTTGGCAAACAACTCGCGACGCTTACTTGTCTGCCTAACTTCCATGGTGCTAATAATTTCATTAGCAGTTACCTGAAGTAAATCGCCCTGAAGTAAGTACTGACCGGCTTCATGAACAAACAATGCAGGACCATTTTTGACCTGTACTTCATAGATCCCAGGCATAGGTGTTTGCCCAACGATAGAAAACTCAAGATCAGGCCTTGCAGTTGTTAAATACTTAAGGACGTTATCTGTTTTGGGCTTAGATATTTGGTCATTTTTTTCAGCAAATGTAATCTGTGAAGCGCCAAATAAACAGTACAGCAAAAATACACAGGTAATCACTCGCGACTTGTAGGTTAAGTACAAAACAAACTCCTAGGGGAACTTTTATAAGGGCAGGCAACCCCAGTACGGAGTTGCCTATATATTACTAGCTTAGACGATAAAACTGGAAATTATAATGCTTCTTCGCCAGTCTCACCGGTACGGATACGCAATGCTTGCTCAACTTTGTAGACAAATACTTTGCCATCTCCAATCTTACCGGTTTTAGCTGCTTTCTCGACTGCTTCAATAACCGCATCAAGAATATCATCTGCTACTACAACTTCTAGCTTAACTTTGGGCAAGAAATCAACAACATATTCTGCACCACGATATAATTCCGTATGGCCCTTCTGGCGTCCAAATCCCTTAACTTCTGTTACAGTTATTCCTTGAACACCGACATCAGACAACGCTTCGCGAACATCATCCAATTTAAATGGTTTAATTGTGGCTGACACCAAAAACATAATGTACTCCTCTTAATACAAAAAATTTAATTAGTAGTAGGTAAAGATACCTGTTATTTCATTATATTGCATCTTTGCAATTAATATTAACTTTTAACTGCCTTTTCGCTTGTGACTATGATGCACTTTTTTACAGGCAAAAAAAACCGGGGCACAGGGCCCCGGTAAGCTTGCAGAGCAGAAACTTAGCTTTTTGAGCTTGTGAATTCAGGATAGGCTTCCATCCCGCATTCAGCCAAATCAATACCATTTGCTTCATCTTCTTCAGATACTCTGAGTCCGATTAGAGCTTTGATC
>MDTB01081673.1_pt1 | contig 11697 bp, 12 predicted proteins | sample 811161 | NCBI WGS metagenome assembly MDTB01 (sample SAMN05326650, study PRJNA326480) | marine metagenome | isolation source: seawater | place: Mediterranean Sea | collected 2009
AGAAGAAAAACTCCGCTGCCCCCTCCTGCGGCACGCGCCCGCTGACAGCGATTGTCATGACGATCAGCGCATAAACAAACAACAATAGCAGCAGCGCGATCAGGCCGATCAACTTGCGTACACGCATGGGGAAAAAAGGTTTGCCGCGTTCCATGGCGTGTATATAGGCGGTTTTGTCAGCTGAGGCGAGGGATATTGCCGACAAACTGGCGCACGCGCACGCGCCGTTTGGTCGCGCCCGCAAGCGCTATCGCAAGTCGCGGCGCGGCGCTATATATAGCGCATGGATAGTACCTCGTTTCCTGCGGCGCATCGGCGCCAACTGGCTTATTGGTTGTTTAGCGTTGCTGGCTTTGTTGTCATGATGGTGCTGGTGGGCGGGCTGACCCGGCTGACCGATAGCGGGCTTTCGATTACCGAATGGCAACCTATTTCCGGCGCCCTGCCGCCCCTAAGCGCCGTCGACTGGGAGATCGCCTTCGCAAAATACCGCGAGATCCCGGAATATCAGCTCATAAATGCCGGCATGAGCCTTGAGGCGTTCAAGGTGATTTATTGGTGGGAATGGGGTCACCGCCAGTTGGGGCGTGTGGTCGGGCTGGTGTTTTTCCTGCCATTTGTCGTTTTTCTGTTGCAGCGCAAAATTCCCAAACGCGCGCTTGGCCCGCTTCTGGCTCTGTTTGCGCTGGGAGGTCTGCAAGGGTTTATGGGCTGGTACATGGTTCAAAGCGGACTTTCCGATCGGGTCGATGTCAGCCAGTATCGCCTTGCCATGCACCTTGGGCTGGCCCTGATCATCTTTTCGTGCTGCTTGTGGATGGCGCTGCATTTTTGGCGCGCTGCGCCGCTGCCGGCGGTTTCGGGGCCGGGGGTCGCGCTGAGTGGGGCTATTGCTGCTTTGGTGCTGGTTCAATCTCTGTTGGGCGCGTTGGTTGCCGGGCTTGATGCGGGCACCACCTATATTGACTGGCCGTTTATGGATGGCGATATCATCCCTACAGGTCTGTTTGCCATGTCGCCCGCCGTCAGCAATTTGTTTGAAAGCCATCTGACCGTGCAATTCAATCACCGTCTGGTGGCTTATTTTCTGACGGGTGCGGTGATCTGGCATCTCTATCGGCTCACGCGCGCGCAAGCATCGAAGCCTGTTTTGGTGTCCGCTGCTCTGCTGGTTGCCGCCGTGCTGGGGCAGGGCGTGTTGGGCATTGTAACGCTTATGAATGCTGTGCCGCTGCCGCTGGGTGCGGCGCACCAACTGGGCGCTGTGCTTGTATTGGGATTGGCCATCACGCATTTACATTATATGCGGTTTCCCAAGATGGTTACGCCGAGGTAATTATTTACCTAATTTATAAGCTGCTGTTTTAATTCAGTAAATTTAACCTGTTTTTCATTGCAATCTGGGCGTCGTTTGGATACAAACTGCCCTATCGCGCGCTAGGCGCATGAAACGGGGTTAAAACATGAAAACCTTTTCAGCAAAACCGTCAGATATCGACAAAAAATGGGTGTTGATTGACGCGGAAAATATGGTTGTTGGCCGTCTTGCGGCGGTGATTGCAACGCGGCTGCGGGGCAAGCATTTGCCGAGCTATACGCCGCACATGGATTGTGGCGACAATGTTATCGTGATTAACGCCGATAAGGTTGTGTTTACGGGCAATAAGCGGTCGGACAAAACCTATTATCGCCACACCGGCTATCCGGGTGGCATTAGGGAAACGACACCGGAAAAACTGCTGGAAGGGCAGTTTCCTGAGCGCGTTTTGGAGCTTGCCGTCAAACGCATGCTGCCGCACGGGCCGCTGGGTCGCCAGCAATTATCCAATATGCGCGTCTATGCTGGCGCTGAACATCCGCACGCGGCACAAGCCCCTGAGGCGCTTGATGTTGCGGCGATGAACGCCAAGAATGTGAGGGGCTGAACATGTCTGAGACAAGTCTGGAAAATCTGGATACGGCATTGGCCGATGAAGGTGTTGTGGTTGAACCGACTGCACCGGCGGAACCGCAAATCGACGCGCAAGGGCGCGCCTATGCCACGGGCAAACGCAAAAACGCGATTGCGCGGGTGTGGATCAAGCCGGGCAGCGGCGTTATCACCGTCAATGGCAGCGAAGAGACCAAATATTTTGCGCGGCCTGTTTTGCGGATGATCGTGCGTCAGCCCTTGGTGGCTGCGGCACGCGACGGGCAGTTTGACGTTGTCGCCACGGTGAGTGGCGGCGGCCTGTCAGGCCAGGCCGGTGCTGTGCGCCATGGTCTTTCCAAGGCGCTGACCTATTACGAGCCAGCCTTGCGCGGCACGCTGAAATCGGGCGGGTTCTTGACGCGCGATAGCCGTGTCGTGGAGCGCAAAAAATATGGTCGCGCGAAAGCCCGCCGCAGCTTCCAGTTCTCGAAACGCTAGCCTCTGTGCCTTTTCGGAAAAGAAAAAGGGGCTTTTCAGCCCCTTTTTTGTTATTAATGACCAGTTTGATTCATGGGAGAACAAGATGACCGATTCGCTTCCCGGATCTTCAGTTACCATTCAAGAAATCTTTGATTTTTTGCCCCATCGCTACCCGTTTTTGCTCGTCGACCGTGTCGAAGAGATGCAGGGCGAGGAAACCGCCGTGGGTATCAAAAATGTAACTTACACTGAGCCTTGGTTTACCGGGCATTTTCCCGGGCGCCCGATTTTTCCGGGCGTGCTGATCATTGAGGCGATTGCTCAAGTTTCCGCCATTTTGGTTATGCAAAACGCCAAATTAAAGGGTGAGCCGATTGTTGCCGACAGAATTTATTTCATGACTGTCGACAATGTGCGCTTCCGGCGGCCCGTCGTGCCGGGCGACCAGATGCGTATTCACGTGGAAAAAATCCGGCGGCGCGGCTTGGCCTATAAATTTCGCGGGCGGGTTTATGTTGGTGATGAACTTGCTGCCGAAGGCGAGATTATGGCTGTGAACCAGAACGACGACTGAGGAAAAACAGCAAAAATGGCCGTGTCGCAAATCAACGTCGCCATTATAGGCGCTTCCGGTTACACCGGCGCGGACGCTGTGCGGCTGCTGGCGGCGCATCCGCATGCGCGCATTGCGGCACTGACCGGCAATGCCCATGCCGGACGCGCCTTGGCAGAGATTTATCCGCAATTCGCCGATATTGATGTGCCGCCGCTTACCCGCGCCGAAGATGTCGACTGGACAGGAATTGACGCGGCGATTTGCGGCCTGCCACATTCGACCGCGCAGGATGTGATTGCCGAAATTCCCGAGCATGTACGGATTATCGACATGTCGGCCGATTTTCGGTTGCGCGACGCGAAGGTCTATAATGAATGGTACGGGCGCACGCATGATGCGCCAGATCTCTTGGCTGGGGCGGTTTACGGGCTGAGCGAACACTACCGCGCGCAAATCGCTGCCGCGCGCCTGGTGGCGTGCCCCGGATGTTACCCGACGGCGGCGTTGACGCTTTTACTGCCGCTCGTCAAGGCAGGGTTAGTCGACACGAGCGACCTGATTATTGATGCAAAATCCGGCGTAACCGGTGCTGGCCGCAGCCTCAAAGAGCAAAATCTGTTCTCCGAGGTGGCCGAGGCCATGCACGCTTACAGTGTCGGCGCGCACCGGCATGCGCCGGAGATTGAACAGGAAGTGTCACGTGCCGCAGGGCATGCGGTCATGGTCAGTTTTACACCCCACCTTGTGCCGATGAACCGGGGCGAGTATTTGTCGGTCTATGCAAAAGCGGCAGATGGGGTCAGCGCGCAGGATATGCGGGGCTGTTTGGAAGCGTGTTATGCCGATGCGCCCTTTGTGCGCTTGGCGCGCGACGGGCTGGTGCCAGCCACGCGGCATGTGCGCGGCTCCAATATTTGTGAGCTTGCCGCCTTTGAGGACAGGTTGCCGGGGCGGGTGATTTTATTCTCGGCGCTGGATAATCTGGTGAAGGGGTCAAGCGGGCAAGCCGTTCAGAATTTGAACATTATGTTCGGCGTTGACGAAACAGAAGGGCTGCAACAGCCGCCGCTATATCCGTAACGCCTTGCGACGATGCGCGGCCTTTAATTGGCCGCAATTCCGTGGCATAGACGGGGCAGTAAAGAGGCAAAAGAAGACTTATGGGACAGGACTTTCAGCGTATTCAGCGTTTGCCGCCTTATGTATTTGAGCAGGTTAATAAGCTGAAAGCGCAAGCGCGCGCGCAAGGCAAGGACATTATCGATTTCGGCATGGGCAATCCGGATTTGCCGACGCCTGAGCATATCGTCGAAAAGCTCGTCGAGACTGTTCGCAATCCGCGCACCCACCGATATTCGGCGTCGAAAGGTATTCCGGGGCTGCGAAAGGCACAGGCGCGCTATTACGAAAGGCGTTTCGGTGTGAAACTCGACCCGGAAAAGGAAGTCATCGCCACGCTGGGGTCGAAAGAAGGTTTTGCGAATATGGCTCAAGCCATTACCGACCCGGGCGATGTTATCCTTGTGCCGAACCCGACCTATCCCATCCATGCCTTCGGTTTCATTATATCCGGCGCCACCATTCGGCATTTGCCATTGGAAGAGGGCGGCGACTTTTTCTCTGTTCTTGACCGTGCGGTCGCCAACAGCCACCCGACGCCAAAGGCGCTGGTGCTGAATTTCCCTGCCAATCCGACGGCAGAAGTCGTTGATCTGGAATTTTACAAAGAAGCGGTCGCCTATGCCAAAAAGCACGACATAATTCTTTTGTCTGACCTGGCCTATTCCGAGATTTATTTTGACGACGATAACCCGCCGCCGTCGATTTTGCAGATCGAGGGTGCAAAAGATGTGGCGGTTGAGTTCACGTCGCTGTCAAAGACATTTTCCATGCCCGGTTGGCGTATGGGGTTTGCGGTTGGCAATGCCCGGCTAATCGGCGCGTTGACGCGCATTAAATCCTATCTCGATTATGGGGCATTCACACCGATACAAGTGGCGGCATCTGCGGCGCTGGACAGCCCCGAAGAGGTTATCCGTGATATCCGCTATGTTTACAAAGAGCGCCGCGATGTTTTGATCGACGTGTTTTCGCGCGCCGGTTGGGATGTGCCCGCGCCGCAAGCTACCATGTTCGCCTGGGGCCGAATTCCGGCATTATTTGAGGGCATGACCTCGCTCGAATTTTCTACCTTGCTGCTGCAAGAAGCCGATATTGCCGTGTCGCCGGGTATTGGTTTTGGCGAATATGGTGACAATCATGTACGCATTGCGCTGGTTGAAAACGAGCAGCGTATCCGCCAGGCGGGCAGAAACCTGCGGCGGTTTATGGAAGAACATTCGGAAAAACGGAAATCCGCATGAACGGGTCGTTGCGGATAGGTCTGGCCGGCCTCGGCACGGTCGGTGTCGAGGTGGCCGGTCGCTTGCTGGACGGGGCGGTGCCCGGGGTCACATTGACGGCGGTTTGCGCGCGCGACAAGGCGCGCGAGCGGGGGCTTGACCTGTCGGCGGTGCGCTGGGTTGACCAGCCTGTTGAATTGGCCGAGGCGGGCGATGTTGACCTTGTGGTCGAATTGATTGGCGGCACGGGCGCGCCGGCGGCGACGCTGATCGAAACCGCGCTGGCGGCGGGTAAATCCGTGGTCACGGCCAATAAAGCACTATTGGCTGACCGCGCCATGCAGCTGGCCGTGGTCAGCGAGGCGAGCGGGGCGTCACTGGCCTATGAAGCAGCCGTGGCGGGGGGTATTCCCGTCATCAAAACTTTGCGCGAGGCGCTGGCCGGCAATAAAATCAGCCGTGTCAGCGGCATTTTGAACGGCACGTGCAATTTCATATTGAGCCAGATGGAAAGTTCGGGCGTGTCGTTTGCGACGGCGTTGAAAGATGCCCAACAACGCGGCTTTGCTGAGGCCGAACCCGATCTCGACATTAGCGGCATGGATGCCGCGCAAAAATTGGCATTGCTCGCAGGCTTGGCTTTTGGTGTTCAGCCCGATGTGGGGCAAATTTCCGTGACCGGCATTGAGGCAATTACCGATCAGGATATTTCCTTCGCAGATGAATTTGACAGCGTGATCCGCCTCATCGCCATAGCCGGTGAGACCCCGGACGGGCTGGTGCAATGCGTGGCCCCAATGCTGGTCGGGCGCGACCACGCGCTGGCGCAGGTTAAAAATGAACTGAACGCCGTTGCGCTTGAGGCAAGCCCGGTCGGGCAGCTTTTTTTGCAAGGGCCGGGCGCGGGAGGCGGCGCGACAGCGTCAGCGGTTCTGGCGGATATTGCCGACCTCGCGCAAGGTTTCGGACGGCCCATTTTCGGTACGGATGCATTGAGCATGGAAGTTGCGAAAACGTCCGATCTGCCGCCGCAGGCGTGGTATCTCCGGCTGGCGCTGGCCGATGCGCCGGGCAGCATGGCGTCGGTGACCCAAGTGCTCGCCCAAAGCGGTGTTTCGATTGAGGAAGTTGTGCAAAGATCCCGCAATGCGGATGACACGTATCTTCCTGTAGTGTTTATTACGCACAAGGTTGATGCGAAACACCTTCGGGCGGCCTTGAGCAGTCTTGCCAATCAGGACACAATACGCAACCAGGTGCTGGCTTTGCCCGTTTTTGAGGCATAGCTGATAGGAGAAATTATGAGTAAATCCAGGGGCATTAATCGGGTTCTGACACTGGAGCTTGCGCGTGTGACCGAGCGGGCTGCTGTTGCGGCGGCGCGTTTGATTGGGCGTGGCGACGAAAAGGCGGCGGATCAGGCCGCGGTGGATGCCATGCGTCGGGAACTCAACGCTTTGGAGATTGATGGCGAGGTTGTGATTGGCGAAGGCGAACGCGACGAGGCGCCAATGCTTTATATCGGCGAAAAAGTCGGCAAGGGCAAAGGCCCCAAAGTCGATATTGCGCTGGATCCGCTGGAAGGCACGACGCTGACGGCGAAGGGCATGCCAAATGCCCTGGCGGTGGTTGCCATGGCTGAGGCCGGCAGTCTGCTTAACGCACCGGATGCCTATATGGATAAAATTGCGCTGGGCGGCAATTATCCCGACGACATTGTCGATCTGGATGCGACGCCGGAAGAAAATGTAAAAGCGGTTGCGGCGGCAAAAGGTGTCGAGGTCGAACGGATTAATGTTTGTATTCTTGACCGCCCGCGCCATGCCGACATGATCGCGCAAGTGCGCGCGTGCGGCGCGCGCGTCACCCTCATCACCGATGGCGATATTGCCGGTGTTATTCACACAACAGATCCCTCGACCGGCATTGACCTTTATATGGGCACGGGCGGTGCGCCTGAAGGCGTGTTGGCCGCAGCCGCCTTGCGCTGCACGGGCGGTCAAATGCAGGGACGCCTTGTGCTCAGCGATGACGACCAAAAAGCGCGTGCGCGCAAAATGGGCATTACCGATTTTGACCGCAAATACAAAGTCGATGAAATGGCGCAGGGCGATGTGGTGCTGTCGGCCACCGGGGTGACTTCGGGGTCGATGCTGTCGGGCATCTCGCATGACGGCGGGGTGATCTGGACAGAGACTTTGCTAATGCGTTCGTCCACCGGAACCATTCGCTGGATCAAAGCGTGCCATGCCAACAGGGAAAAATTCCACCTGAATGATTGAGACGACCAACCAGACAGCTTTAGGGGTTTCGCGTTCGGCGGCCGGGCAGGTCTGGAAATTTCGTCCAAGTGATGATCGTCTGGTATTGGCCATGTGCCAGCGTCATGGCCTTCCGGATATTTTGGCGCGGCTGTTGGTGGCGCGCGGGGTCACGCTGGAAGATGTGCCAAACTATTTGGAACCGCGCTTGCGCGACCTGTTACCCGACCCTTCCTGCCTGACGGATATGGATAAGGCGGCCGAGCGCCTTGCCCTTGCGGTCGAGCGCGACGAAAAAATTGCTGTCTTTGGTGATTATGATGTGGATGGCGCGACGTCGTCTGCTGTGTTGTCGCGTTATTTTGGGGCGCTGGGCAAGCAGTTGCGGGTTTATATTCCCGACCGCCAGAAAGAAGGCTACGGGCCGAATATTGATGCTTTTCGTCAACTCCAAGACGAGGGCCATAAACTTATCGTGACCGTTGATTGCGGCACCATGGCGCATAAGACGCTCGGCGCGGCCCATGTCGCAGGCATTGATGTGATTGTTGCCGACCACCATCAAACGGGCGGCGGTTTGCCGACCTGTTTTGCGCTGGTCAATCCGCGCCGCGCCGATGATACCAGCGGCTTGGGACATCTTGCAGCCGTCGGCGTGACATTTTTGCTGGTGATTGCCGTCAATCGGGCCTTGCGGCGCAGCGGCTATTTCGACACGCGCGACGAACCCGATGTGCTGGGGCTGCTGGATATGGTTGCGCTGGGCACGGTGTGTGATGTCGTGCCCCTGCAGGGCTTAAATCGCGCGCTTGTGCGTCAAGGTTTGACCGTTGCTGCCCAAACCAGCAATGAGGGTATTCGCGCTTTGGCGCGCGTGTCGCGCGCGGCGGCACAAATGGGGACGTATGAATTCGGCTTTCAACTGGGGCCGCGCCTCAATGCGGGCGGGCGCGTCGGTGAGGCGTCGCTGGGCGTGCGTCTGCTGTCAACCGAAAGCAGCGAGGAAGCCAGTGGCTTTGCGATGCGGCTTGATGATTTGAACACCGAACGCCGGGCCATCGAAGCGGGGGTATTGTCTGAGGCCATGCATGACGCGGAAAATAAGATTGCGGCCCATAACGCCTCGCCGCCTTATTTTCTCACCGCCCGTGAGGGGTGGCATCCCGGCGTTATCGGCATTGTTGCGGGGCGCATAAAAGATAAGTTCCACCGGCCCAGTTTTGTCATCGCGCTTGATGAAACCGGCCTTGGCAAAGGCTCGGCACGCTCGATTTCCGGCATTGATGTTGGTCGTCTTATCGCCGGCGCTGTTGATCGCGGCCTAATCGAAGCCGGTGGCGGGCACGCCATGGCCGCTGGCCTCACCTTGCGCGCCGACCAGATGGCGGGGTTCGAAGCCTATTTGACCGAAGAACTGGGCGGGTTGGCGCTGGATGGCCCGCGCGATCTCTGGCTTGATGCAAGCCTGTCGCCTGCGGCGGCCAATACCGATCTGCTTGAGCTGATTAATAAGGCCGGCCCGTTCGGCGCGGGCAATGCCGAGCCGCGCTTGGTTTTTCCTGCCGTGCGTGTGGTGCAATCAGATATTGTCGGCGACGGGCATGTGCGCTGTATTCTTGCCGGTCGAGAGGGTGGGCGGCTTAAAGCCATTGCATTTTCGAGCGTGCCCGAGGACGTGCGCGCGCTGCTCACCAAGCCGCCATCGCTATGTCATATTGCGGGTTTTTTGCGCGCCGACAACTGGAACGGACGCCATGATGTACAGCTAATGGTGCATGATGCCGCATATGCTGACAGTGCTTGAATTCCGCCTAAAATGTGAGTATATCAAGTTTTCTTAAAGCCATTAAGCGCCCTTCGTCTATCGGTTAGGACGCCAGGTTTTCAACCTGGAAAGAGGGGTTCGATTCCCCTAGGGCGTGCCATGGCTTTGCCAATTTCCTGAAATTATTGCGCTATTTGGTAGACGGTGTGGTCTCCGGCCCAGGTTTTCTCAATAAATTGATCGCGCCCCGAACGATAGCGGTAATATTTATATTTCAGCGAACTTTTCAGATAATAGTCCTGATGATAGGCCTCGGCTGGGTAAAAAGCGCCGGCCGGCTCAATCGCGGTTGCAATCGGCGTGTCAAATTTGCCCGACGCATCAAGGGCTTGCACGCCACCTTCGGCGAGCCGGCGTTGGGCGTCGTCGACATAATAAATCGCCGAACTATATTGGCGGCCGCGATCGACAAAGCTGCCTGTTGCGTCTGAAGGGTCATGCATGCGCCAAAACGCGCTGAGAAGGTTTTGGTAGCTGACTTTTTGCGGATCAAAAACAACTTTGACGGTTTCGCGGTGTTGCGTGCGCCCACCGGCGACATCGCTGTAAGACGGGTTGGCTTTTTCGCCGCCCATAAAGCCGGAAATAACTTCCGACACACCGTCGATATTCTCAAAATCGGTTTCGGTACACCAAAAGCACCCGCCCGCGAAATAGGCGACCCGTTGTTCGGATTGGGCCATGGTCTCGGCGGCGGTGAGGGTTAGCAAAACAAGGCCCAAAAGAGCCAAGCGCGGGAATTTGTTTATTTGATTATTTTCCATGTTGTTTTTGTCGGCGATGTTTAAGGCTTTTTTGTGACGGATGGAAAATCGGCGTCCAACGGCGCGCGCGCTCCTTGCCGGCAAGCCAAGTTTCTCTGTCGAGCCGCGCTTCGAGCACGTCAATGGAGGCTTGCGCCAGAACCGCAGCGCCAAGGTTCAGCCGTGTTGGATTGGTCAGATACAGATGTGACCATTTGGCCGCCTCAACGGGGTCGCGGTCGGGGCCAAGATTGGCCGCGTATAGCGCAACCAGAATGCCTTGCGCTTTGAACCCACCGCTTTGTGCGGCGATCATAATCCAAGACAAGCCGCTTTGGAAATTATTTTTGTCAAAAATCGTTTCGCGGGCAGGGGGCGGCGACCGATCATCGGGAAGACCCGCCAAACTCAGCAGACATTCGCCAAGCGCCGTTTGGGCTTCTTCATAGCCAAGCCCCAGCGCGGCAATGGGATAAAGTTTGCTGGCGGCGGCTTCGCAATTTCCTTCATATTTCAGAATAAAACCGTCCCAATAGGGGTCTTTTAACGCTTCGCGCGCGGCGCGGCGTGCGCGCAGGTCATCGCTGATTTGGCGGTCGCTTGACTGTGCTGCTGCATCGGACATGCTGGTCAACACCAACACGCAAACACCAGCCCAGCTTTTAAGTCGTGCTACCACGCGCCGATATTTTCCATGGATGCCCATGGTTCGGCGGCTGGCAGCGGCGCGCCGGATTGCAGCAATTCGATCGACACATTATCGGGCGAGCGCACAAATGCCATGCGCCCGTCGCGCGGGGGTCGGTTGATCACAATGCCGGCATCGGAAAGTTTCTGGCAGGTGGCATAGATATCTTCAACCTCGTAAGCGAGGTGTCCGAAATTGCGGCCCTCGCCGAGCGTTTCCGGGTCCCAATTATGGGTCAGTTCAATTTGTGCTTCCGGTTGGCCGGGCGGGGCCAGAAACACCAGCGTGAAGCGGCCCTCTTCGACATCGAAGCGCCCGACATTCTCAAGCCCCAAATGGGTGCAGTAAAACTCTAAAGACCGGTCGAGATCGCTGACCCGGATCATGGTATGCAAATATTTCATGGCAAACTTCCTCAAATGAGCATTGCACAAAATCTGCCATACTATTTGGCGTTTGACTACATGCGTTGGGGCTTGCAATCTCTAGCAAACGGGCAATAGCGGAAATCGGCTTATGCATCACGACGTTGAATTCAAGTCAGGCAATGACACATGCGCGGGGCGTTTATATGTGCCGGAAGACAAACACCGCGCGCGCGTGATAATTCTCGCGCATGGGTTGTGCGGCACGGCCGATACCGGCCTTTATGAAATGGCCGATGGCTTTGCTCAAAACGGGTTTCACGCGCTGGCTTTTGATTATCGAAATTTCGGCAAAAGCGGCGGCAAAAAGCGGCAATATATCTCTGTCCCAATGCAACGAAACGACTGGCAGGCGGCGGTCGATTTTGTGCGAAATCTGGAAGATATCGATGGAGAGCGCGTAGGGCTTTGGGGGTTTTCTTTTTCGGGCGGACACGTGCTTTACACTGCCTGCGGCTTATGCAT
>MDTB01088667.1_pt1 | contig 11694 bp, 6 predicted proteins | sample 811161 | NCBI WGS metagenome assembly MDTB01 (sample SAMN05326650, study PRJNA326480) | marine metagenome | isolation source: seawater | place: Mediterranean Sea | collected 2009
CATGGGCATTCCGCATTGGAGGGTAGCATCAGACGCAGTTTGTCGGCTCAGTCGTCGACCCAGCTCCACCATGAGGACAGCTCCGACAGACCTTACGATTTCTGGGGTCCCTGCGGCGTCGTGACGGGCTACTGTGCCATGCTGTGGCTGGCCGGGCAGGAGGATGTCTCGTACGTGGACCTTGTGTGGGTGCTGAGTGCAACCTTCCACCACTTCACTGTGCGACCATTTCTAGAGGAGTCTAGCGTGCTATTTCACTTGAGTGTGCTGGGCTACTCGTTAGTGCCGCTTATCCCACTCGTCTTTCTCATCATAATTTGCCGTATGCCATCGTGGGCATGCAGTCTAATCGAGAGTGTCGCCGTGACCTGGGGCAGCCTCGCGGCGATCATGAGTTACAATACTATCCTCCGCCCCTTGCTGAATTCCGAGAAGCTGAAAAATCGACTCGCGCTGCTAGTTCCGGCAGTGGTGATCTTTCAGCTCTACGCCATCGCCTTCATGCCTACCCGACGGTGGCAGATCAATAACGGGGAGGCCCTGAAGATCCTGTGACATCGGCGCTGTACACCCTACTTGTAATTTGCAATGATGACAATAATTGTATAAATGTATCACAATTTTTGTGCCTCAAAATCTTGAGTCAATGAATTCCTCACGTGATTTCTAGTCCAGCAGAACCGCAGGGCCACGCCTTACTTGGTTTGGAAGCTGTTCTGCACAAGCTGCTTGGGTACTTTCTGTGCCGCTTTGTCCAGCGCCTCAACCTCCGGAGTACTGAGAGACCACCCCAGTGCACCCAGGTTGTCTTTGGCTTGCTGCACTGTACGCATGCCGACTAACACAGACAGACCCTTGCATATATTCCAATTCAAGGCCACCTGCGGGACTGTCTTGTTGCGTGTCTTAGCAATGCTGCGCAACTCCTGTAAAAGAGGGGTCATAATGGGCAGGAATTCGCGGAACAAGATGCCCCGCACTCCACTGGGAAGGCAGTTGCTCTCAATGCTGTACTGGTCTGATAGGAGCCCGAGGGCAAGGGGACTGTAACCGACCAGGTGGACACCCTCATCCTCCGCCGCTGCTATGAGGCCATTCTCAAGGGGGTAGCGACTCAGTAGAGAAAATTGCACCTGATTACTGAAGATCTTGTACCCGTTACTCTCGCTCTCCTTGCATAGCTTCTTTAGCTTCCGCGGGCCGCAGTTCGATACTCCCACTTGCGTCGCCTTCTTCTGCTGCAATAACGACCCGAATCCTTGTAAATACTCCTTCTCCTGCCACCCGAGAGAGGGAGGCCAATGCAGCTGAACAATGTCAATCGGTCTACCTAACCTTTCAATTGAAGCCTCCCCTGCCTTTACCATTGATTGAGACCCTATCCTCCACGGGTACGGAGCAAGCTTCGTCGCAAAGCACACTTTCTTCTTACTCTTGGACTCTCTTTCGAAGCGCCCCAGAAGCTCCTCAGCTCGACCATTGAGAGATCCTGTCCCATAACTATCAGCGGTGTCGAACCAGTTCACACCTCTCTTGGTGATATATTCGTAGGTCTCCTGAAGTTGGGCGTCGTCCTCCTCGCTGTAGCCCCACAAGAAACGATTACCCCAGCTCCATGTACCGCAGCCAATCTTTGACAGTTGGTAGTTCCCTACCGTATAGCCCTGTTTTGTCAATGCGTTAGCGGAGTATGCCACGCAAAGCGCTAAGATGGCAAGAACTATGTGGAGCGCGTCACGCCCCATTTTGCGACTATGTTTGCTCGAGGAAGGATTTTTATCACCTAGAAATCAACCTTGTAGAATATACAGCGAGAGAACACTAAAATACTCGCGAAGGACACTCCTAGACACCCTCATTTTCGTCACAAAAACAAGTCACATGTTATGCCCAGCGTGTGGGTTCTGTGAATGAGAAAAGGCTTTTGTCTCCTTTTAGCTGGTCTCACGATATTCTATATGATATCGGTGAGGTCCCTGAGCCTCAGCACTCGAAGATTTATCAACAAAACACGTCTACAAACAACACGAGTCATGTCTGAGAAGGTCGGCACTCCGTATGCGGAGATAGAAACACCGAGTTTGCTCCTGATGATGGACCAGTTCGAGGCAAACATACAGCGGATGCAGTCGAGAGCTGATTCAATGGGCGTCAAGCTGCGGCCTCACGCGAAGAGCCTGAAGTCTAGTCGTCTAGGCAAGATGCAGGTAGACGCTGGGGGTGTTGGTCTGTGCGCCGCCAAGGTGACTGAAGTGGAGAAACTGATGAAGGGGGGAATCAACGATGTGCTACTGACCAATGAGATCGTTGCACGGGGTAAATTAGAGAGGTTGGCGGATGTGGTGGCTAGCACAAGAGGAGCCACTCTGGGCATTTGCGTGGACAATGCCTCCAATGTGGAGGAGATCCAGGACGTATTCGCTGCAAAGGGTGTAAGTGTGAATATATATATTGAAATTGACGTGGGCCAAGGGCGATGCGGAGTGGAGCCAGGCGAGGCATGTGCCGTCATCGCAAAGAAGATCTTGAGCTGCGATGCTCTGACTTTGAAGGGTATTCAGGCTTACAGCGGATGGAATCAGCACATTCAGACTGTGCCAGAGAGGGCTACTGCCACAGAGAAGGGCCCTGTCAGCGGAGTCAAGGCTTCTCTCCATGCGATGCGAAGCCAAGGCATCGATACGACAGGTCTTGTTATCACCGGAGGTGGCACAGGTACGTACACACTGGAAGGAAACAGTGGTGGGACATATACCGAGATTCAGCCAGGAAGCTACAGTGTGATGGATGGGGAATATGGCAAAACCAAGCCCTGCGACGACACGCACTATGACAACGCATTGTTCGTGCTGACGACTGTCATGAGCGACTCTAGCGCCCATCCTGACTGGCTGGTAGTAGATGCAGGCGACAAGGCAGTGCATCCTGGTAGTGCAGGGATCACCGTCTTGAATGCAGGGTATGACCCGACTACGGGTCGGTATGACCCTTCTGTACACGCTAGCGGCCTCACCTACCGCAGAGGTGGCGACGAGCACGGCATAGTGGAGGGTCCTCGAGAGAAGCTGCACAACCTGCCCATCGGCACTAAGCTGTTGTTGATTCCCGGTCATTGTGATCCTACCATCAATTTCTACGACTATTTGGTCGCCTGTAGAGCCACTGATGACGCAAACAAGGCCGTCGTGGAGGAAGTCGTGTCCATTGAGGCTAGAGGACCTGGCTTGTAAGGGTGGTTGGCACGTATTACCATCAACTCTGTCGTCGAATGTATCTAAGTACTCACAAGGTGCACAATATTCAAACATTACTCTCCAAATTGCCAGTCGGTACCTCTCCTACCTTATTCACCAGTAACCGGGGTTAAGTTAACCCCGAGCAGAGAGGGGAGTAACCAACCCCCAGTCCCCCAGTCCCCTAGTCCTCCACCTTGGGATCCTCGAGAAAATGCAAGCTGTTCTTCTTCATGATCTGCTCCCTGCGCTCTTGTCGTTTCTTTCGCTGCTCTTCATGCTCCGCCTTGATCCGTTGCTCATACGCAAGTTGCAGTTCCTCCTCTTCAGTCATAGCGATCAAGCTCGACTCATTCTCTTCATTGAGCATAATGCCGCCGACGTCGTCACCTTCTCCCAACAACGTGCCCCAATTCGCTTCTTCTACCCCTGCCTGTGCCAATAGAGCAGCGATACTGCTCTCATTGCGGTCAGCTGTTAGATGGGCGCGATCCCTAGCTTCTTGCTCGCTCTCGTCCGCGTCACCATGCCCCTCACCATCGACCGTGTCCGTAGTACTGTCGACAGCGAAATCCACTGTTCTTGGGGCGTTGGGGTCCCTCCTCTTCTTTCTCCTCTTTCTCTTCTTCTCCTTTGCCGCCTCCTTTAGCGCAGCCTTCTGCTCATCAGACAGAGTAATAGACATTTCAGATTGCTTCTGAGCTAGGCGCCTTTCCTCCTCGCGCACCTCAGCCTCAGTGAGCCCACTACTGCGATAATTCGAGGCAGAGGCAGCCATGCGCATCTTGGTTAGGTGCCTCTCTTTGGCCTCTTGCGCCTCGCGGAGCTTCACTCGCCAGTTGCCGCTCTCAGTCTCTGACACCAGCTCATTCATTCGATTGTAACTTTCAAATGTTTCTACGCCTCCATCATCGCCATTCTGGCTTTTTGAAGCATTTTTGGACCATTTATTGGTCCGACTGCGGGCTGTCACATTGATGGTGATGGCGGCTTTGCCGCCTGAGGCATTGCATTTACCGTCAGGCCCCATACCTCGGGCAGCTTGTTCAGCCTCGTATGCGCGCACAAACGGGTCACCACTATGAGTGAGTACACCCTTGACCAGACCGCCCTCACGTAGAGCCTTAGCCGTCTGTTTCTGACTGAATCTCTTGAGGCCGCTCACCGTGTAGCTCTTCTGTACCTTGCGTACCGTACCGCCCCTGCTCACAACGGACTCAAGGTCGTCGTCTCTGTCTTTAGAAGCCGCCTCTTGCGCTGCGCGACTGCCAGGAGCAGGCCTTGACACGAGCTGAGCACTTTTTTTCGCATTTGTTAGAGCCGTCCACGTAACGGCTTTCTCTGTGTCTGGCTTCGCCTTCATAATACTTGTGACAAACTCACTCTTGACGTCTCTATCCATAGCGGTTACAGCGGCGATGGTCATGCCAGGATTGAGTCTAGGTAGGACTTCGTGGCCGTACAACCGGTCCTCTGGGGCCCCACTTTCCCCCTCTAACGTGCGTACAGGAATAGCGGCACGAATCGCTTTTTGGGCTCTTAATTGGGCCGCAACCTCAGGCAAGCTTCGTGCATTGGTAGCGTGCAATAGGGCCGTCAGTGTATCGGCATCGGTAACAGGTATAGGAGGTGCGGCGCTATTCCTTGCCTCGTCTATGGTCATGCCTTCTTCCACTGGCTTCTTTGTCTTGCCTAAACCTTCCACGCCGGCAGCTTCGACCGTCGTGCTCACGACCACTCCGGGATGGTTTGCCTCGAACTGTTTCAGTCTCAAGAGCACATCACTATTTCCTGGATCGAGTGCGTAGGTCGCTTTGAAGTCTTCATAGGCATCCTGGTGACGTCCGACATAATAGCGCGCCCGCCCCCGTGCATGGTAGTATTCTGACACTTTGGGGTTGTAGTCCACTGCTAAACACAGTTGCCGCTCGGCATCCTCGTAGGCGTTCTCATTGAAGTAGTCACATGCCACGAGGTAATGCGTCAAACTAAGTCGAGTTGCGACATTCCATTGTCTACGAGCGCCTTCCACGCCCGAGCTAGCGCCTAATTTACGAATTTTCAGGGACGCCATTGCCGCGTCATAATCGATCAAGGCCAGTCCATACTTGTGTTGAGCCCGCAGGCAGTCTCCACGGTTGACCAGAAAACGATAGTCGACCATCTCTAGTGAGCCCAGACCATGCCCGTTGGTTTCGTTGTAACCGTCAGGACGGCTGGATACCAGGCCCAAAGACGCACCTGCATCACCCGCGGTCATGCTTGTCAGCACGCTCTCCGCCATCTTATTGGCCTTGTTCAGACTGATCTCAGCTTGGATTGCTTTGTTCAGGAGCGTCACACTCTTGTCATAGTCCCCACTAGCAGCGCATTGCAACGCTTTGTCATTAAAAATGAGATTGGTCTCCTTAATGATCTCCTCTGGCACTTTCATCTCATACGACCCGTCGGCAGCCTTCTGGTACAGGTTCGTGGCAGTTTGAATAGATTTGAAAGCAGCCTCCACTTCACCGAGGTTCCTCTGCAATTTCGCTTGCATAATAAACAACTTAATATCCTGGCTACTCAGCGCAACAGCATTCTGTATCAATAGGTACGCTTCGTCGAACTCGCCACAGCGGAATTTGTTGAGGCACAGGCTATAGATTTTTTCGGCACGCACGTAGCTTCTAAGGCCAAATTTCTTGACTTCAGGATGGTCTGACACAATCGTAGAGGCCTTTCGCATTTCCGAATTGCCAGATTCGGTCAGCCCCTGGCCCCAGTAGATCTTGGCCTTCAATATCAGCACTTCTGCGAGCTTACGTGTGAGCACGCGCGACTCCTCGGCCACCTCATCAGACTCATACTCGAGGCTCTCGCTGTACAAGTAGCTCGTGCCCCCGGTGTCAAGTGCTGCGACAGCGTTATGCGCTGCCTCTGAATCTACCTCAGGCCCACCGAAAGCAGAAGCTACGGCAGCCGAAGTATCCCCACCATCGTTCAAGAAGCCTTCCTCACTGGTGCCTGCGGCATCACTCAGTGCCGACAGCACCTTCTTGCTGTTATCTATCTCACTTTTCGACGTGAAACTATTCTTTTTCGAAGGGTGCCTGTTCTTTAACTCCACATTGATTAGATGACCTGCTCTGACCATAGCATCAAGACCATCCTGGAGCTCATTAGCCTGCACATGGCATACCCCCTTAAAGAGAATGGCGTTGTAATTGTCTCGATCATATTCTAAGCATTCATCGAAATGCACTCGCGCATTCTTGTAAAGCAAGTTGATGTGTGCTTCGAATTTGCGGGGTATTTTAAAAGAGGGCCGGGTGTCTGCCACAGACTTGTTCGCAGGGCTGGTTCCCGGTGCCTGCATTTCATTGTCGTTAGGAGATGTTTGAGCATTCGCCCTCTCGATTGTGGCGTTGTTGGCAGCAGCACCAGCAGAGTTGGGGCCGTCCTTCAGAATATCAAGCATTTTCTGACTAGCTGCGACTCGTGCGGCTCGAACTTTCTCCTTCTCTTTCGCCTCTTCCTGCTTCATGCGTCGTGCTGCTACACTCTTTGCAATCTTTCTGGCTTGCTGAAGCTGCTGATTGGCCAGTGTAGCTTCTCCCATGATCTCACGTGCTTTTAGCAACAGCACTTCAGCAATCATTTTTCTTGCTGGTTTGTAGGTATTCTCCAGTCGCAGAGCATTGCGCAAAGCGTAAATGCAACTGCTGTAGTCAAGATTCTGCTTGAATATCTTAGCTAGAAAGTAATAGAGCTTGAGGTCATCTGCATAAGCAGAGGCCGCCACGACATCGCGGGTGACAATTTCCAATTCCACAGAGGACCCCCCCGACTGGGTATAGAACGCCTTGGCTCTTTCGTAATATTTGCGAGAGCGCTCCGCGGGGGTGAGTATGGCTTGCATCTCTTTCTCATCCTTATCCTCCTTATCCTCCTTATCCTCCTTATCCTCCTTATCCTCGTTATCATTCTTTTCTTTACGCTCTCCAGTCGCCTCCTCTACAGCCCTCTTTTTCTCCTTCTCTTGCTTTTTTTGCTCCTCTGTCTTTGCGGGTCTTATCCCCAACTCGGCCTGCATATTGGCAATCTGCTTAGCCAGGTCGAAGCGGTCGTCATCAATTACCTCCTCTACTATTTCTCCTTCATCACTCTTCTTCTGCTCTTCAGTACGGTCATCCCATGGGTCTGCACCCATCCTTCCACTTCCCAAACCCTATTCCTCGGCTTTGCCGTAGAATATGCCTAACACAAGGGGAGTTATCACTATCTCGAGATAGCTTTTCTCAAAGAATTGCCTAGTGGCACTTTCTGATATGAATTGGGTACTCAAACAACACCCACGGTAATAAACCGGGTAATCAATGTCGGGAACCGCACCAATAAACGTGCGGTACCCGCCCTGCTTCTCTATACAAGGTGTGGCGATATTAACCACACACAGCATCACTTGTGATCACTTCTATAGTGGTAGAGGCCTTTTGTACTCAGATAACCAGAGGTTGTCCGCATATTTAAAGTTGATCGAGGGGGCGGCGCTTCTGCCTTCGACGACCTTGCAGACAAGCTTCGGACCGCAGAAACCAACTTTAGTGTAGAAGATGGAGAACTTATCACCATTTGAGTTTTTCGAGAAGGAGATATCTCACGAGGATGTGGTCGTGAGGACGGAGGCAATGCTCAAGATGATCCTGATAGCGTCGCTGATGGAGCCTGGTGATACTCGAGACAAAATGGTACCAGTGTTGAGGTCAAAGTGTAATGCTGAGAAGCCTGAGCACGACCAGGTTCTTATGGCAATGGCTAAGCAATTAGGTGGACTGTTACCGTTCATGGGGGGAGCGGAGTACGCAGGCTTGCTTTTGCCGATCTTGAAGGAGCTTTTGGTGAAAGAAGAAACATATGTGCGCGATCCTGCGGCACGAAGCTGTAGTACCATCTTACGCAGCATGGGAGCTGATCACTTGGCTCAGTTGGATGAATATAGGGATATGTTTCGCGGTCTGATGCCAACGGAGGAATCTGGTGATGTATTTTACCCTAAAGCTAGCGCAGTGCTCTTGACTCCGGCTCTTCTAGCTGCTTACAGTGTGCATGATGAAGAAGCTGCCGCCAAGAACGAGGCAGGAGAAAGCGTAATTGTTGCTTCAAAGAGAGAAATAAGGGAAATTTACTACAAATTGCAGACTGACGAGAACATTATTGTTCGCATAACCGCTACAAAGGTGTTCATGGAGGTGATTGACGTAGTTGACCCAGAGATTTTTACTAGCGAGATTCTTGTCGCCCTGCGCACTTTCCTTGGCGATGACGCTAGTTGCATTAGAGAGACCGTAATCACGTTCCTCCCTCAGATCAACCGCAAGCTGTCCGAGCTTGAGATGCGACCACTCATGAATAGCGAGATTCTGCCTTGTTTAAAGGAGCTGGCTGACCATGCAAGTTGGCGGATCCGGCAAGCGTTGGTGAGGGATTTCAGCAAGTACGTGGACACGTACGACGCAGAGGTGGTGCAGGACGAGCTTTTTCCAATCATTATCAAATTGTTGCAGGATCACGAGCCTGAGGTTCGCCAGCTTGTGTTGCCTGAGATGTACGCTTACTTGGACAAAGTCTCAATCGCGGTCTTCATGCGTGCATTCGCTCCCTTGGCACTGGTTATGGTTGAAGACCCTATACCTCAGGTCAGGAAGCTGTTGGCAGAGCTGTCTATTGAAGTGGCTTCACGACAATGCGACAACGCATCGATGCATGACATCATCGAAAAGTTACTGCAAGACGAAGAACCCACCGTGCGGCTCCGAGTGTTGAATAAAATCGAGACCGTAGCACGTGATATACCGGATCTAGCGTCTAGGCTAGTGGGCTTGCTGAAGGATATGTTTACGGCGCAGGCATGGCGTGTTCGACAGAGAATGTTGCTCAGTGCAGTAGCGTTGGTGACGCACTTGGGCAAGGATCATTTTGTTGAGAATTATCTCGATGAGTGTTTAGGGATGCTTCGCGATAGCGTGGATGAAGTGCGACAAACGGCGGCAGAGGTCGTGCCCAAACTCGTGCCTCTGATGGGCGTTGACTTCTCCTTTGAACGCATCTTTCCCTCTGTGCGCACCATGAGCAATGCCGACTACCTTTTGCGCCTCAGCATGCTTAGCGCCCTGAAAGGCCTCCTCATGGCGGACCTACCAGCAGGAGAGGCGTTCCAATCGGAGTGCCTAGCTCTAGCTGTTGCCGCTACTAACGATCAGGTACCTAATGTACGCATTCGTGCTTGCCAGGTCCTTTCCAGCGCCTGCTCTATGATGGAGGCAGAAGTCATACGCACCCACGTGAGGCCCGTCTTGGACGACTTGCAAGGCGACAAAGACCGCGATGTGGCTCACTTTGCTTTGGAAGGAATAAAGTTGTGCGGCACATAGATTTGTAAATGTCACCACTAAATGAGCATCACGTCATATGTTTTCTCGACGTCTGAATAAGGAGACGACACAACTTGGAGAAGCTAGAACACAAGGAGCTCCCGAGCCTTAAAGACCATTGAGGCCGGAAAGGAAGTGCGCTATTCTGTACAAGCAGGTGAAATTTGGGGTGAAGACTAAGCCACGGAGAGGATTTAAATATTTATTGAGGTTAATGGACTTCACATACGTTCTGTGTCCCGCAGACACTTCTAAGGCGGTGCAAGAGTTTCAGGCGAGTAAGAGAGGCGGGCTCACGGACGATGCGCTAAGACAGGGGGCTGAGAAGCAGTTTAGCGGGACTGGCCTGAACAAATCGAGGCAAAAGGCTGAGGTAGCTCGGCAAATGCAGGAGAAGGGTATGGATGCGTCTGCTATCGAGAAGAGTCTTCGTGACTTCGGGGATAATCTCGCGGGGAATGTGGAGATTATCACGTTATGCTTGCCTACAGAGGCTTCCGGCTTCCAAAGTGTGAGCTTATACTGCGATGGTAACTCCAGCTTTCGTGATGATGGCAGTAATCGTCCCAATACGAGAGCCACTGCTCTCGCTCAGGCTTGCGGCTACAAGGATATGACTATCATGGGGGACTGCTTTATCGGAAAGGCCTTGGATGATGAGAGAGTGGAATGGGAGCGACTCGACTTTACAGCTACAGATGTAAGTATCAATGCTTCATGGGTAACCTTGGCTGCGACCCTGAATAAGGGTAAGGACATGAGTGCGTGGAGTACCAGCGGATCTTTGGCAAGCATGGCAGGGGCAGGAGGAGGAGCAGGAGGAGTATCAGCAGCAGGAGTAGCAGCAGGAGGAGTAGCAGCAACAGTGGAGGAGGTCGATACAAGCACGCAATTCAATTTTAAAGAGGACGAGGATGATGTTGAGCTTCGTATGAAGCTACCCAAGACTGTCCCGAGTAAGAATCTACTGGTGTTGATCAAGCCACGATCTCTTGTCATAGGTCTGAAAAGTGCCAGTAAGACAGAAGGGAGTGCCGTCGAAGGCGTGAACGACAAGTTCACCGGTAATGGGGACATAGGAGCCCTGTTGAGAGGCGCTGTGCTACCCGAAGAAAGCACGTGGAGCTTGGAGAACGAGCGCACAGGGCGTTGGCTGACCATCACGCTCGCGAAGAAGGACAAAAAGGCTTGGGGTCGCGCACTGGAAGGGTGAGAATTGTGAAATGCTGTGAGGATAATATCTCAACAATATGATCTAGTCCATGATTTCGTCCTCTCGCCCGACTTGAGAACTTATGCGTCGAAAGTGTTCTTACACCGCACCTCCCCTCCCTGTCAGCTCGTGCTTGATCTGGACAATATGTCACTTCCCTCACCACTGCACCACTAGAGATGGTAGTGGTGCACTTGCGGCCATCACAGCGCCTGCGTCCAGACTCCGAGCGATTTCGGTGTCATCGCTATCGCCCAAGAGGGAGAGGTTGGAAAGCTCTCCACTGCGGATGTCCGCGTAGGAGGTGGTGCCTCCCTCATCATCCTGATCGGCTAACAGCGACCGGATAAACTCGCACTATCACGTAAATTCCTGCCACTCAATCACAAGATATCAAACCTGTTACCAGCTGAAAATGAAGAGCACGAGCAGGCATCTTGGCTTACCATCCATAATCAAAGTGGAGACGGACTGCACTTTCTCTGGTCGGCCTGCTCCTCCTCTTAGGTCGGCCTGGTCGCTGACGCCATCAGATGTGGTCGCCTGTGGTGGTCTCTACATCGCTCAACATCTCCTTCAAAAAGTCCTATGTCATGCTCTCCGGTGCTGGAAAGTGCTCAGATATCGAGGAGTCCGTGTGTCAGGACCACACCATTTCGTGTAATTAGGTCATCGTGAGTGTCCGAAGTGTCGGTGCTAGCAGCCCAGTGGTCGGCGGAGACGGCGGAGACCTGGTTTTGTCCGCCAGCACTCCCTCTAGAACCCTAACAAATACCCTGACCCTCTCCCTCTAGAAGGACCATCCTCTCCCTCTAGAAGGACCATCCTCTCCCTC
>MDTB01093255.1_pt1 | contig 11694 bp, 14 predicted proteins | sample 811161 | NCBI WGS metagenome assembly MDTB01 (sample SAMN05326650, study PRJNA326480) | marine metagenome | isolation source: seawater | place: Mediterranean Sea | collected 2009
AGATGGGAATGAAGATGGATACTTAGAGGATTTTTATAATGTATGGTTAAGAGATTTAGATGCTGAATCTTTTTGGACTTCTTTAGGTAAAGGCTCATCAAGGGATTTTATATTAAGTAATTTAACAATAATTGAAAGAATATATTCAAAGATTATAATACCGATTATAATATAAAAAAATAAATTTAATTCACTCATTATATTGTACCTTATAATTTTTGTTTAAAGTAATACATTAGGTATTTTTAATGTTATTTAATACTTCATTTAATATTGCTAAAAATTCGTGTTTGTCTATATTACCTACTACCTCTTTAATTATATTATTATCATAATCTAAAAAGATTATTAGAGGAATGGATTTTCCATTATATTGATTTTCCCAAACAGAAGTTCCTTTATTTCCATCCCATGCATCTATCTTAATTGATATTAAGTGTTTATTAGCAAAATCTACAATATCTTTAGTGTTTAATGTTTCTTTTTGAAAGTTTACACAAGGAATGCACTGATTATTATAGAAATCAATCATTTTTATTTTATCCGTTTTAAGCAATAAAAAGTCTTCATATGAGTAGTTACTAATAGGAAAATAATAATTTTTTGAACATGAAAATAATAATAGTGATATAATTAGTATTTTTTTCATTCTTTACTTTTCTTATAAGCGGCTATTCTTTTATTAGAATCTAACTCCATTTTTCTCAATCTTATTTTTTGAGGTGTTACCTCAATCAATTCGTCCTCAGCAATAAATTCAATTGATTGATCCAAACTTAAGTTTTGTGGAGGTCTTAAAACTACAGTTGCATCTGAACTTGATGCACGCATATTGGTTAACTTTTTTTCCTTTGTAATATTTACATCTAAATCACCTGGTCTGTTTCTTTTACCTAAAATCATTCCTTTATATACTTCTGTACCAACCTCTAAATAAAGTTCACCTCTATCAACCATACCAAGACTTGCATAAGTTGTAATTTTTCCAGGTCTATCAGCTATAAGAACGCCAGATGTTCTCTGCGGAATATTACCAAACCAAGGAGCATAACTATCAAATAATGTATTCATTATGCCTGTACCTTTAGTATCAGTTAAAAATTGACTTCTAAAACCAATCAACCCTCTAGAGGGGATTTTAAATTGAAGGGTAACTCTACCATAACCATTATTTTGAAGGTTAACCATTTTTCCTTTTCTAATTGATAATTTTTCTGTTATCGTTCCGACATGATTTTCATCTAAATCTAAATATATATTCTCTACTGGCTCAAGTAAATTTCCATTTTCTTCTTTGGTTATGACTTGAGGTTTTGATACCATAAATTCATAACCTTCCCTTCTCATAGTTTCTATAAGGACAGCCATTTGAAGCTCTCCTCTTCCACATACTTCAAAAATATCTGTATCTTTCGTAGGTATAACTTTAAGAGAAACATTACCTAATATTTCTTTTTCTAATCTAGCCTTAATATGTCTAGAAGTTATAAACTTGCCTTCCTTGCCTGCAAATGGTCCATTATTAACATGAAAATACATTGATACAGTAGGCTGATCAACTTCAATACGTGATAAAGGTTCAGGATTATCATTTGATGATATAGTATCTCCAATATTAATATTTTCAATTCCAGATACCGCTATAATATCACCTGCCTCAAGAGTATCAACTTTAATTTTCTTTAAGCCGTTAAAAGTGTAACATGCTGATAATTTTTGATTTGATCTGATTTCTTTTTCAGTACAAAGACTGTATGGATTTTTAATATCTATTATACCGTTACCTAATCTACCTACAGCTATTTGACCAACGTATGAATCGTAATCTATGTTAGTTATTAAAAATTGTGTGTTTTTACTATCATCTGCTTCTGGACCTTCAAATTTATCCAAAATCAAATCTAATAAAGGTACCAAATTATCGTTTTTATCTTCGAGTTCAAACTTAGCAATACCGTCCTTAGCATTTGTATAAACAATAGGAAATTCTATCTGTTCATCATTTGCATCGAGATCTATAAATAAATCGTAAACCTCATCAAGTACTTCATCAATCCTAGAATCTGGCCTATCAATCTTATTTATGATTACAATTACTGGTAATTTTCTTAGTAATGCTTTTTGTAGAACAAATCTTGTTTGTGGAAGTGGTCCTTCACTTGCATCAACGAGCAACAAAACACCATCAACTAAATTTAAACTTCTTTCCACTTCACCACCAAAGTCTGCGTGCCCAGGAGTATCAACAATGTTTATTTTCGTATTTTTATAAAATATTGCAGTATTTTTTGCGGTAATAGTTATGCCTCTTTCTTTTTCTAAATCCATAGAATCCATAACTCTATCATCTATGGTTTCATGTGAACCAAATGTACCGCTTTGATGTAATAGACCATCAACCAAAGTTGTTTTACCATGATCAACGTGGGCTATAATCGCAATATTTCTTATATTTGTTTTTCTCATTATAAAATCTCTTTAATTTTCATATATGAAAGAGACATTGCAATAAAGATTCCTCCGAACTCATAAAATGTCTCCATAGGAGGATTAACCTCATTAAAAACTATATTTAAATTTTGTGTAAAAATAAAAGCAGAAATAGTAAATGTAATTGTATTAAAATAAATCATATATCTATGATTAATTAAAATCATAAGTGATGATGTCAAATACAACAGAATCCAAATACTACTATCAATATCATCTAACTGAAGATAACTAAAATAAATCAGCAATAAGGATATGGATATTTTTACAGGCCAAATAATCTTTGAAAGAAACCTTTTTTAACCTTTTTTTGAGGAATTGCACAACTATAATTAGTTTTACTTTTAAGTGTTTCTAAAATCGTAGTTTGTGTTACAATATCATTTTCAAAGGAAATATAAGCTAAGCCTTTATCTACATTTACATCACATGTATTTACACCATCGAGTGTCGCAACAGCTTTAATTACTTTTTGTGCACAACCACCACAAGTCATACCATCTATTTTAAAAGTTTGTTCTTGTGTTGCACAAATGATGAACGATGCAATGATAATATTTACTAAAATTTTCATAATTAACCTCTATTTAATATAAATAATTTAACTACAAACTATGATTAATCTAATAGTTAAATTTTAGCAGTTTCAGAAATTAAGTGGTCAACCACAGCTCTTACATCATTTGATTGTTTAAATACATTAATTTGTTTATCAGCGCTAGTTCCATCTTTAAGTATATTACTAATATGATTAATATATTTTCTTGAACCTAAATCATCTACTACATCATCAATAAAATTTAGCATTTCATTTATAAGTTTTTTATAGCTAGTTTCCTTCATCTTACCTAGATCAAGTAGATTAGCATTGATACCATCTTTAGTAGCTCTCCATTTATTTTCATGTATTAGAGAACCTCTGTAATTTCTCCAACTTTGATTTGTTGTTCTTAATATTATCAGTTTTGCTACTAAAGCTTGAATAAGTGCTGCTATAGATAGTGCATCCATAATATTAGTGCAACAATCACATATTCTAAACTCCAGTGTAGGATATATACTATGAGGTCTAATATCCCACCAAATTTTAGTTGGATCATCAATTGTATTACACTTAATTAATGTTTTTACATAACTGTCATATTCTTTGTAAGAAGAAAATACCTCAGGTATGCCAGTTCTTGGCAAATCTTCAAAAATAATGCTTCTGAAAGATTTAAATCCTGTGATATTACCTTGCCAAAAAGGAGATGAAGTTGAAAGTGCTAAAATATGAGGCATAAAGTATCTCATTTGATTCATAATATCAATTCTAAGATCTTTACTTTTAATTCCAATATGAACATGCATACCGAAAATTAACATTCTTTTACCAACATATTGTGTAGAATCTATAAAACCATGGTATCTTTCTTTATCAGTTACAACCTGATCTTTCCAATGAGAAAAAGGGTGTGTACCTGCAGCAATAATATCTAGATTATTTTTGTTAGCATAATTTTTAACCAGATTTCTAAGTCTAGCTAAATCTTTATGTAAGTCTTCAAGGTTTGGACATACTTGACTGCCAATTTCAATCTGAGATTGAAGAAGTTCAGGCTTTACCTCATCTCTAAATATTACTTCACCATCATCAAGTATTTCAGTAATATAAGAAGTTAGTTCGCCTGTTTTAGGATCTATGAGCTGATACTCTTCCTCTATACCTAAAGTTAGATTTTTAAGCTGTTTAAGCATAATTAGAAAATTTTAAATAATAATTTAATTTTCGTTTGCAATAATAATGTCAACAAGAATCAATATATCTAGAATATTATTTGTTCCATCATCATTTAAATCAGCACTTTCATTATATGTATCATCTAAAATATAGTCAATAACCAAAATTATATCTATAATATTTACAATATCATCTTGATTTAAATCACCTTGGATGAAATTATTGCATAAATCACCACACTCTTCAAGTAATAAGTCCATAGAATTAATTGTTGACCAGTATGTAAGATTATTTCCAGAATATCTTATTTCTGAAGTATGGTCAATAATGATAAAACTTGGAATTGAGTATTCAGTTTGCCACCAACCGAAAGCCGTATAGTTACTATCATCAAAAACAAAAGGTACATTATCAGTATAATTTGCCATTTCATCACCCCATGCTTGACATGTTGTTTGATTTGGGTCATTAGTGCCACCAAATGTGTTAAAGTCAAATAAACCTTCAGCAATAAGTATTCCTCTTTCATTAGCATAGTATTCTGCAACATTAGCTATATCTACAAGATTATCAAAACATGGTGGACACCATGATGCGTCAATATTTAATAGTGTTACATAATGGTTTCCTGAGGAATTTGAACTACCGTCATAATCTGATAATTTGAATGTATCACCCACATTATAATCATCATTTCCATAACATATCTCAAATTCAGTATTTAGTTGTTCTTCAGTCAAAGTTTGACCTACTAAAGGAATCTCAACATCTTTATAAATTTGAAAATCATCAATAAAAAGTCCTGTTCCAGCACCACCATTCATATCACCATCATAAAAAGTATTAATTTGAATTTGAATTTCGTGATTCTGATAAGGACTTAAATTACCAGATATGTCAGGACCAAAGAAGGCTGAACCATCAAAAAGCTCCCATTCACCATTTGATCCCGGTCTTGGATTACCAAAAAATGGGTCAGTTCCTTTCCAATCCCAATATAAAAATATCCATTGATCTCCATATGAGATCATAGAACCAGAATCATCAGATCCATCTAAATCATCAATATAAGTGATACCTTCATCATCAACAATAATGATATCATCTACTTGAAGACCAGTCAAAGTATTATCATCTGCGTATGATTGAGCAAAATCAGCACCAAATGCAAATCTAATTATAATTTCTTGTCCAGAATATTCAGAAAGATTAGCGTTAAAATTAAACCACCCAGGTGATTGTCCTCCCCAACCTCCTGCAAGATGATTTAGTGGTCCACCAGTATTATAATCAAAATCATGTTGTACAAAACCAAAACCACAATCAAAATCGTAAGGATTATTTTCATCAACTAATAATTCCCATGTTTCTCCTCCATCAGCTGAAATTCGAACATTTGCAACATCCCAGCCATCAGCACATGTCCCATCCCATGAAGCATCAGCAAAATCTTCTATAGAATATTGTATCTTAGCTTGAAATTCTGCATTGTCACCTATCAATAATGAAGGTGTATCTAAAAAGTCATTTGTATTATTTCCATAACCACCTACTTGTGGATCAGCACACCAATAAGCATTTCCATCTGAAAAAGGAGAAAAAGGAGTAGAAGTCCAAAAAGATTCAGCATCTAAATCTCTTAACCATACATTATAAAAATCCTCTAAGTATCCATCTTCATTCCCATCTGCATCAAATTGATTATTGAGTATCATATATCTGAAACGTAAAGATTCAGTTCCATCGTCAATAATTTCAGGTAATTGTATTTTAGGAGAGTTAATTGATCCGTTTGTATTAAATGCGTGTGGTGAATTATAACTATGGCTTGGACTGTAAAACTGGGCATCTTCAGCTACCCAATTACCAAATTCTAACCATCCGCCACCCGTATCATAAGAAAAATTACCATTTTCATCAATGTAAGGTTCACCAAAATCCCATTGCCCATTACCGTTAACATCAGTGAAATCTTCTCCATCTTCAAAATCATAGGAAAATAAAATTTCATCTCTCGTATTAGTATTACTATCTATTGATTTATGTTTAAAATTTTCAGGCATTTCTTTAGAAATATTAAATTGAGATAAATCTAAATTTTTTGGAAAAAGTAAGGTTAATAAAATTATGGTATATAGAAAATACATTTGGCTCCTCCTTAATATTTTTTTAGTAATGGTATAATTTAATTTATTTATTTTTTTTTATATTTTATAGCTATTTTTTCGAATTCTGAATCGTAATTTTTTTTAATATTATTCCAATCAAATTTTTTTAAATCTCTGTTTATATAACTTTTCTTATAATTATGATCATTTAAATATCTTTTAAGTTTATTCTTTAATGACTTATTATTTTCGTAAAATAATTCAGGATTTGATTTTTTATCAAATATTTCAGGATAAGATAATCGGTTTGGCAAAATAGGGATTGTATTGCAAAATGATGCCTCTATAATGCTTATACCAAAGAAATCTTGGTTTGATGTAACAGGTAAAATATCACACTTCCATAACCACTTAGCATAAGTATTAAATGATTTCACATATTCAAAAGCAATAATTTCGTTATTAAGAATATCTTTTGCTTTATCGAAAATTGGTGGATAATTATCAAATTTTTCGCCCAAAACAACTAATTTAAATTCTATTTTATCTTTTTTTAGTTCAAATAAAATTTTAAAAAAATCATCAGGATTTTTATCAAATTCCCATCTATGGTTCCATAAAATTATAGGAATGGAATTATCTCTACTAAATTTATATTTCTCAAATTTATCTAAATCACAACCTATATTTAAAACTTTAGATTTTGTAGTAATTATATCAATTGTTTTATAATTATTAAAATCAGGCATTTTTTTAAGATACTTTTTTAATCCATCTATGTAAGATTTAAAATGATAGTTAGAATTAAAATAATTATAATCAGAAACTAAACTAGAACTGTAGTTAATAAAATGGTAATGCAAATCTCTTTTTAACTGTTTATCTTTATCATGCGGTGACCAAGGATAGGTTATTTGATTTTCGTGAAAATACATAACAATTGGTAAGTTTTTGTATTTTTGATTTAATAAACTTTTAAAAACTGGAAGATTAACAAAATCAGAACATATAATTAAATCTAAGGCCAAATTTTTACTATTTAATTTTTCTGCTAATGTTATTGCACCACCATGAATTCTCCACTTCCATTTATTGCCTGGAAGAGAAAGTATTCTAATAGAATGAGATGTTACATTTAAATATTGATCAATCCAAGATTTATGAGATCCAGAATAATATGGTTCTACGTACAAAATATTCATTTTATTAGTGGACATTCAATATTAATTCTTATTGATTTCGTGTTTAAATGTTATACCAGATTTTTGCAATCTATTTATCATTAAATCTCCAGCACACATAGCAGGTGTAATGACACCTTTCTTTAAATTAAGATTTTCGTAATCATTAATGATACATAGACCCATTTCTGAAATAAATTTTGCTGTTTCACCATAACCCGGATCTCCACCTTTTATTGTAGTGATTATAGATTTATTTTCAGATTTTGCAAATAATTTAATATTGAACCAATGATTCTCTCTTTGTGCTTTATCTGGCCCACTACCTGATGGAATGATATTCATTAATATTTTTCTAATGAATTTAATTTTACATAAAAGACCAATTAGAAATAAAGATGTAATCAATGTAAAAATTTGAATTCTATTATTTAATAAAATATATTCATTAAAGGAGAATTTTTTACCATATCCATTTAAGTTTTTTGAAGATTTTTTAACAATATATTTATCAATTACAGGAAAAATTAACGCCCATTTTTTAAGATATTTATTAAAGAAAATCTTTTTAGTTTTTCTTTTAATGCCTGATGATTTTTTAATGATAGATTTATTAGAAGAAAATGAGTTTAAAAATGATGCCCAAGTTCCTCCTGAAATTTGACCTTTAGTGGTCAAGTAAGAATTAATAACTGCATTTTCTTCCTTCAAATATTTTAAAGTATAAAAAACACCAATATCTGGAGGTATAGATTCAAAGCCACAACAATTTATAATTATTATATTATTACTTAAAGCAAGCTCAGAATATTTATTTTCAATATAATTAACAAATTCTGGTTCACCAGTTAAATCTAAATAATGACATGAATTATCAATACATGACTGGACTAAATCTTTTCCATATATTGAATAAGGTCCAACCACTGATATAATAAGTTTTGCCTGATTTGTAATGAAATCAAGTTTTTGCTTATCATAAGCATCTGCAACGAGGTAATCAATATTATATTTTTTAGCTATAGTAGATAACTTATCTTCGTTTCTTCCACTAATACACCACTTAATGTTTTCTTTATCATTATTTATATAAAGATATTCGCAAATTAATTTTCCTGTAAAACCTGATGCGCCATGGACTACTATATCATATTTTTTATCTACCATTTAATTTCCTCGATTTTGTTTTTATTTAAATATTTGTTGCATGTACTAAAATGTTTACAACCAAAAAAACCTCTATAAGCTGATAGTGGAGATGGATGAGCAGATTTAAGAATTAAATGTTTATTTTTATCAATTAAAGGCTCTTTTTTTTGAGCATTACTGCCCCATAACATAAATACTAAATTATCTTTTGTATTACTAATATTTTGAATAACAGCATCAGTAAATGTTTCCCAACCAAAGTCCTTATGTGAATTTGGTTTTCCACTCTCAACAGTTAAAACGTTATTTAATAACAAAACTCCTTGATTTGCCCATTTTTTTAAACATCCATCCTTATTAACCTGAATATTTAAATCATTACTTATTTCTGTATATATATTGACTAGAGATGGAGGTATTTTAAAATCTTGTGGCACACTAAATGATAAACCAACCGCTTGTCCTTTTTTATGATAAGGGTCTTGTCCAAGAATAATAACTTTAGTTTTTGATACTGGAGAAAATTTAAATGCATTATACAAAAGTTTAGGTAAAGGAAAGACGATGCTTTCCTTATATGCATTTTTAACTTTATGTGTTAATATATTGAAATATTTTTTACTAAATTCATCTTTAAGTAACTCATGCCATGATGATTCTATTATAAGTTTTTTATTCATCAAATTTCATATCAATCATATGAGGAAAATCATGACAATTCTCACTAAAACCACAATGTTCGCATGTGTAATGACAATTAATAATAATTACTTCATTAGTACATACAAAGCATGACTTTTTTTCAATCATAAATTAAATACTATTTAAAGACGAAATAACTTCAGGAGATAAATTTTGATAAACTTCTAAAGAACGCAAATTTTCTTTTAGTTGACTTTTTTTTGATGCACCTAAAATAACTGTACTTACATTCTTATTAGCTAAACACCATGCAATAGATAACTGTGCCATAGAAACATTCAAAGAGTCTGAAATATTTTTTATAGATTGAAGTTTCTTTATGAACTCTTGTTTTAAAAGTTCATCTTTAAGCCACTCATAACCTTTAATTTTAAAACGATGTTTATTTGGCATTCTATTCATATATTTGCCACTTAAAACACCTGAGGCTAATGGTGACCAAATAGTTGAACCTATTTTATATTTTTTAAAAATAGGACTATACTCCTTTTCAAATCGCTCTCTATGTAATAAATTATATTGAGGTTGCTCCATAACTGGAGGCCTTAAATTATGTTTTTCAGCCATTTTAAAGGCATAGTCAATCTCTTTTGCGCTCCATTCAGATGTTCCCCAATACATAATTTTTCCTTGGAGAATAAGATCATTCATAGCATATACTGATTCTTCAATTGGCGTTTCTGGATCAGGTCTATGACAAAAAAATAAATCAAGATAATCTAATTGCAATCTTTTAAGTGCATTATTACATGCATCATGGATATGTTTTTTACTAAGTCCACGTTGTGTAGGTAATTCTCCACCCCAAAAAACTTTACTTGAAATAATATAACTATCCCTTGGCCATTTTAATTTTTTTAGAACCTTACCCATTAGAACTTCAGATTTTCCTGATGCATAAGCTTCAGCATTATCAAAGAAATTTACACCATTATCATATGCCATTGACATACAAGATAATGCAGTTTTCTCAGTTAATTGATTCACAAAAGTTACCCAAGAACCAAAAGATAAAGCACTTACTTTTAAACCAGATCTTCCTAAGTTTCTATATTCCATTACTTCTTAGTAGTTTTGGTTTTCTTTGCTGGAGCCTTTTTTGAAGCCGCTTTTTTTGCTGGAGCTTTTTTTGTAGCTGCTTTTTTTGCAGCAGTCTTTTTAGTTGAAGTAGTTTTTTTTGCTTCAACTTTGGTTGATTCATCTTTAACAACTTTCTCAACTATAACTTTTTTATTTTTCAAAGATTCTTTTTTAAGACCTTTAAGTCTTGTTATATTTTTTCTATGCTTTTTATTTGCATTTCTTTTTCTTTTGTTCATAGTTCCTCTATCTATTTATTAAATTCAAATTTTAATTTTCTACTCATAAGATCATTTATAGCAGATTTAGGACATTTATTATCAAATAATATACTATATACTTCATTTACAATGGGCATATTAATTTTATGTTTTTGAGATAATAAATAAACTATTTTAGTAGCAGCTAAACCCTCAACAACCATACTTACTTTATTTAGAGCATATTTAATATCTTTATTTTTACCTATTAGTACACCAAATTGTCTGTTTCTACTATGATTACTGAATGATGTAACTGATAAATCACCAATTCCACCCAAACCATAAAAAGTTTTGTTATCGGCTTTAAATATTGTTCCAAACTTTGTTATTTCATTTATACCTCTAGAAATAAGTGCAGCAATAGTATTATCTCCATATTTTAAACCAAGGCATATACCTGATGCAATTGATATTATATTTTTACATAAACCAGCTATTTCTAAACCAATAACATCATTGCTAGTATAAATTCTGAAATACTCTGTAGATAATTCTTTTTGTAAAAATTTTGTTTTTTCAGTATTTTTTGAAGACAAAACCATAGCCGTTGGTATTTTTTTTATTACTTCTTCTGCATGTGAAGGACCGGATAGTACAAAATAATTTTTAATGTTTATGTCAAAGGTATCATTTAGTAATTCAGAAATAGGTTTATAAGAACTAGAGTCAAACCCTTTAGAACAATTTATAACAGTAACATCTTTCTTAAGATTTATTTTTGTGAAAACTTCATTAATTGAATGGCTGGGAATAGCTATTAAGATAACTTCATAATTATTTATTAAAGCAGTATCGGATATGTATTTAATTGATTCAATTTGATTATTTGGTAAATTTCTTGACCATATTGTTACATCATGATTATTATGCAACAGTACTTGCGAAAGAGCTGTACCCCAAGTGCCAGAACCTAAGATACATATTTTCATTATTCAACTTTTCCAATGATAGTATATTTTTCATTTATTGAATCAAGATACGATTTAGCTTTACTAATTTGA
>MDTB01186550.1_pt1 | contig 11694 bp, 11 predicted proteins | sample 811161 | NCBI WGS metagenome assembly MDTB01 (sample SAMN05326650, study PRJNA326480) | marine metagenome | isolation source: seawater | place: Mediterranean Sea | collected 2009
AAAAAAATTTATGGTTTGAAATGAATAAAAGGTTATCTATGAAAATTTTACATATTATTACTGGGTTAAAAAGTGGAGGTGCCGAAAATATTTTATTTCGCTTGTGCGAGCATGATAAAGAATTCAGACATGTCATAATTTCTCTTACTGACTTTCAAGATGATGAAATGGTGTTTAATCAAGGAGATGTTTCAGTCCATAAACTTAATTTCTCAGATAGAAAAATAAATCTATTTGAATTATTTAAACTTTATAAACACATTAAGCAAATAAAGCCAGATGTTGTTCAAACTTGGATGATTCATGCTGATATTATTGGTGGTATTGTAGCTAGATTGGCTGGGGTGAATAATATTTTTTGGAGCGTACATTACACTAATTTAGTAAAAGGCAAATCAAAAAGATTAACAATTTTATTGAGCAAAATTAATGCATTTTTATCATATTTTATACCCAAAAAAATTATTTATTGCGCTGAAAAATCCAGAGAAGTTCAGGAATCACTTGGTTTTAAAAAAACAAAAGGTGTGGTTGTACAAAATGGTTATGATATTAAAAGTTTCTCTCAAAATAGTTCTTTAGGATTAAAATTCCGCAATAAGTTGGATATTCATCCTGACGCTTTTGTCATTGGACATGTTGGAAGTTATCATCCTTTAAAAGATCAGGCTAATTTGATTGAAGCATTGCATCTTTTAGACCAGAAAGGATTTAACTTTTATGCAGTCTTTGTTGGAACTAATCTTGATAATAACAATACTAGTTTAGTTTCTCTGATAAGGAAAAAAGGATTGATTAATCGCGTTAATTTATTAGGAAGAAGAGACGATATTCCTTCAATTATGAATGGTATAGATTTACTTATTCTTTCATCTATATCTGAAGCATTCCCAAATGTTCTAAATGAAGCTATGGCATGTGGAACTCCGTGTGTATCAACAGATGTGGGGGATGCATCACTTATTTTGGGTGACACAGGATGGATTGTGCCTTCAAATGATTCAAAATCATTATATAGCTCGGTGATAAAAGCAGCTCAAGAAAAGAAATCAAATCATAGATCATGGTTGCAAAGAAGCATTGCATGTCGCCAAAGAATTGTTGAACAATTTAGTCTTGAAAAAATGGTAAAAAAATACAAAGAGGTATGGATGAATGTTAATAAGCATCCAGTTTAAAACAATCTCAATTTTTGTTACTAAAAAATTAGCATTAATCTTTTTTGATATACTTCGCTAAATAAAAGTAAATAAAATTCTAAAGATGTTTTTTTATGACATTCCTAACCTACTAGCAATATTAATTTTAATAGTTGTATCTTTCAGAATTGGCCTAATTCCATTATGGCTATCGTTTTTTTTAGGGGTATTTGCTCTAACCCCCTTTTTTCTAAATGATGTACTTTTTCCCGCTTCTTACATGCCTGATCAATTTGCCTATTACGATAGGGTTCATGATATTCGCTCTCAAGGACTAATTGCAGCGTTTTTTAATATTGATTTTGCTCATAATACAAAGTTATTGGTTTCTAACTGGATGTTGGCTATTGTTCCTTTGCCTTATGTAGAAACAATTAAAAGCTTGGGTTTCTTTAATAGATTGATAGCTACAGCCTTAACAATTTGGCTTTATTCATCCAAAAATTTGCGAGGCTGGCCTCTTTTATTTGTTTTATTCTACCCAAGTTTTCTTCTTTACAGCTCGTTGGCGCTAAGAGATACATTGGTATTGATATTAATGATATTACCAGTACTTCTTTTTTTAGAGAACCGAAGATTGCTTGCATTAATTGTTTCTACTCCTTTATTTTTTATCAAGTTTCAAAATTTTTTCTTAATACTTATCTTTTTTATAGTGCATCTTTACTATTCAAGAGGCTCAATTTTTTACAGATATAGGTATATGTTTTTAATTCTTGTTATGGGCGGATTGATTCCTTTCATAATGGAAATCATTAAGTTATTAGATTTCTATAGGTGGGCATTATTTTATGAAGATGGAGGATTGTATAGCGATTATGTTCCAATAAAAACTTTTAGTGAATTTGTGGTTATATCTCTTCAATCAGCCCCCTATTTCCTAATGAAGCCATTTCCATGGGAGTCTAGTAATTTTTTACAGTTTATCCAAAGTGTAGAAAATATTTTTATATTTGTTTTTCTGGCTTTTATGTTCCTAAAAGCATCATCAATTGACAAAAAAATTACAATCAAATGGCTAATATATCTTATTGCAGCATTTAGTATTTATGGCTTAGTAGTTTTCAACTTTGGAACAGCTGTTCGTTATAAATTTCCGTTTATTCTGATCGTTGTTATAGGGATAGCTTATGAACTATATTTAAAACATGGTAAGTTAATTTTAAATAAGGAAAGTAAAAATTAGAGCTTAATTTAATTTATAAAAGGAAAAATATAAATGTGTGGAATAGCCGGTTATTTAGGAAGAACCCCAAATCCCATTATCAGTTTGAATAAAATGGCTAAGGCAATAAACCATCGTGGACCAGATAATTCAGATAACTGGGTTGATGAAAATGATGGAATTGGTTTTGCACATGCTAGGCTATCTATTCTTGATTTAAGTTCAGCAGGTCATCAACCTATGCATTCGGTTTCACAGAATTTTGTCATGATATTTAACGGTGAAATATATAATCATTCTGCTCTTCGGTCAGAATTAGATTCAATCAACCAAAGAAATTGGTATGGACATTCTGATACAGAAACACTTTTGGCTGCTATTGAAGAATGGGGCTTAGATCGAACATTAAAAAAGGCAAAAGGGATGTTTGCAATTGCTTTATGGAGTAAGAGAAATAAAAGTTTATATTTAGCATGTGACCGAGTTGGTGAGAAGCCAATTTATTACGGATGGGTAAATGATCAATTTGTCTTTGCCTCAGAACTTAAGGCTATAAAAAAATTTCCTAAATTTAACAATTCAATAGATCGAAGTTCGCTTGCTTTATTTTTAAGACTAAATTCTATACCGGCACCATATTCAATATATAAAGATATATATAAGGTGGAGCCAGGCCAAATTATTCGACTTGAAGCAGGCTCAAAGAAAATTGAAAGGCAAAACTTTTGGTCAACTGAAAAAGTTTATGACGAAGGGAATATGAATCAGTTTTCTTTTTCATCATCAGAGGCTGTAAATCAACTTGAAAGTGTCTTATCAAGTGCAGTTTCTTCACAAATGCAATCTGACGTACCTCTAGGTGCTTTTTTATCTGGAGGAATAGATTCCAGTACAGTTGTCGCTTTAATGCAATCTTTTTCAAATAATAAAGTAAATACATTTACTATCGGCTTTAATGCAAAAGAGTTTGATGAAGCTAAGCACGCTGGAATGGTAGCCAAACATCTAGGAACCAATCATTTTGAAAAATATGTAACAGAAGGCGATGCATTGGATGTCATCCCAAATATTCCTTATATTTATGATGAACCCTTTGCTGATTCTTCACAAATACCAACATATTTGGTTTCAAAGTTTGCTAAAGAAAAAGTTACTGTTGCACTTTCAGGAGATGCAGGTGATGAGCTCTTTGGTGGATATAATCGTTATGTTTATGGGGGAAAAATGTTTAATAAGGTTGTTAATGCGCCTATTTTCATAAAGAAATTAATGTCTCAAACTATTTTTAGCATGACAGAAGAAAAGTGGGAAAGCATATTAGGGGGATTGGTTAACAAACGTTTTACTAATATTGGTCATAAACTTCACAAAGTTGGAAATGTTCTTTCTTCTAAATCAATACGTGATTTACATTTTAAATTAGTTTCTCAAATCCACAACCCATCAGATTGGCTCATAAATGCAAAAGAGCATAAAACACTATTAAATGATGATAATGAGCGTTTTGGAGAATTAAATCCTGTTGAGCAGATGATGGCATACGATTTAATAACTTATTTACCAACTGATATATTAACCAAAGTTGATAGAGCAGCGATGTCAGTTTCTCTTGAAACTAGAGTCCCATTTTTAGATCCAGAGGTCATTAAATTTTCCGCGTCATTACCAATGGAGTATAAAATTCGAAATGGCGTTACTAAATGGGCACTTCGAGAGGTCCTTTATAAACATGTACCTAAAGATTTAATTGAAAGGCCAAAAATGGGTTTTGGCGTTCCATTATCTGAATGGCTTCGTGGACCACTAAAAGACTGGGCTGAATCTTTGTTAGATGAAAAACGTTTACATCAAGAAGGTTTTTTTAATGTAGAATTCGTTCGAAGTAAATGGTTAGAACATTTAAGTGGTAAGCAAAATTGGCACCACCAATTATGGAATGTGTTGATGTTCCAAGCCTGGCTTGAGAAGAATTAATTAATTTATGAGGATAGCTTATGCAGTTTAGTGATATGCCAATAGGAGTTGTTGGCTTGGGATATGTTGGTTTGCCCCTTGCTGTTGAGTTTGGTCGTAAACGTAAGGTTATTGGTTATGATACAAATGATTTGAGAATCAAAGAATTAAAAAAAGGTTTAGATAGAACCTTTGAAACAACTGATAAAGAATTAAATGATGCCGTCTATTTGAGTTATACAAATAATCTAGAAGATTTAAGAAATTGTAATATTTATATTATCACCGTACCTACACCAATTGATCATGATAAAAAACCTGACCTTTCTCCTTTAGTAAAAGCAAGCAAAGCAATAGGATCAATTTTAAAAACTGGCGATATAGTTATTTACGAATCAACTGTATATCCAGGTGCTACTGAAGAGATTTGTGTTCCAATTCTAGAGGAACAATCTTGCTTCTTATTTAATAAGGATTTTTTCTGTGGATATTCTCCCGAGCGAATAAATCCGGGTGATAAAAATCATCGAATAACGACTATTAAAAAAGTTACTTCAGGATCAACTCCTGAAATTGCTAAAAGAGTTGATAAGCTTTATCAAGAGATTATCACCGAAGGAACTTACATGGCTAATAGCATAAAAGTAGCAGAAGCAGCAAAAGTAATTGAAAACACGCAAAGAGATGTAAACATAGCTTTAATAAATGAATTGTCTCTAATTTTCAATGAATTAGATATTGATACAGAATCAGTATTAGAGGCAGCTGGTACTAAGTGGAATTTTCTACCATTTCGACCTGGTCTTGTTGGAGGACATTGTATTGGAGTTGATCCATATTACCTCACTCATAAGGCATTAGAGGTAGGTTACAATCCAGAGATAATTCTAGCTGGAAGAAGAATAAACGATAACATGAGTTTTTTTATTGCAGATCAAGTAACAAAGTTGATGACTAAAAAAGACATAAGTTTAAATGGATCAAACATATTGATTATGGGACTAGCTTTTAAAGAAAACTGTCCAGATATTAGAAATACAAAAGTAGCGGATTTAATTGAAGAATTAAATAACTTTAATTGCATTGTAGATGTTTATGACCCTTGGGTTGACAAGCTTGAAGCGATGGATGAGTACAATATTAAGCTTATTAATACTCCAGCAAAAGGAAAATATGATGCAATAGTTATAGCAGTTGCTCATGATAAATTTAAAGATTATTCATCAAATGAAATAAAAGATTTCGGTAAAGATAATCATATAATTTATGATATTAAATATTTATTAAATGCTGATGATGTTGATGGAAGACTTTAAATGAAAAAATATGAGGAATTACAAGAATATTTAAAAAATAATCAAACCACATGGTTAATTACTGGTGTAGCTGGTTTTATTGGATCAAATTTACTTGAAAAATTACTTTTATTAAATCAAAAGGTTATAGGTTTAGATAGTTTCGATACCGGTTATCAAAAAAATATTGATGAGGCTATTCTTGATGCTAACAAAATTTTAGGTGAGGACGTTAGCAAGAATTTTAAATTTATAAAAGGTGACATTAAATCCATAGATGATTGCAAACAAGCTTGTAATGGTGTTGATTATGTTCTTCATCAGGCCGCACTTGGTTCTGTACCTAGATCAATTGAAGATCCTATAAGTACAAATGAAGCAAACATCAATGGATTTATTAACATGTTGGTAGCAAGTAAAGATTCAAAAGTTAAAAGATTTGTATATGCAGCATCAAGCTCCTCATATGGTGATAATGTTGATCTTCCAAAAGTAGAGAATATGATTGGTAATCCTTTAAGCCCATATGCTGTTACAAAACTTGTGAATGAACACTACGCAAGTGTTTTTGCAAAAAATTATGACTTTAAAACTATTGGTTTAAGATATTTTAATATCTTTGGTAAAAGACAAGATCCTGATGGAGCTTATGCAGCCGTAATCCCTAAGTGGATATCATCTATCTTAAATAAAGAGATTGTATATATAAATGGTGATGGAGAAACAAGTAGAGATTTCTGTTATGTAGATAATGCAGTGCAGGCTAATATATTAGCAGCCATGACCGAAAACAATGAAGCTACAGATCAAGTTTACAATGTGGCTTTAAACGATAGAACTAGTCTAAATGAACTTTATAGAATAATTGAGGATAGCTTAATAAAAAATGTTCAGGGATTGGAAAAGAAAGAACCAATATATAGAGATTTTAGACCTGGAGATGTAAGACATTCTCAAGCAAGTATAGATAAGGCAAAAGAATTGTTGGGGTACCAACCGCAGTTCAGAATTGCAGAGGGACTTAATGAGGCAATAGGTTGGTATATAAATTCATTTAAATAAATATAGAAGTTATAATGCATTTACTAAAATAAATTTACTTAAAAAAATACTTCAATTAAAAAACTGAAATGAGTAATCTAGATAAAAATACTGTTGATGGTTTTGGTGATGAATGGTCAAGATTTGATCAATCTGATCTACCAGATGCTGAACAGAATCTCTTATTTGAAGAGTATTTTTCTGTATTTCCGTGGAGTGATATTACCAAAGGATCTATTGGATTTGATTTAGGTTGTGGTACTGGTAGATGGGCGAAATCAGTTGCTCCAAAAGTAAAGAAACTTATTTGTATTGATCCTAGTAATGCTCTAGATATCTCGAAGAAAAACTTATCAAGTTTTGATAATTGTGAATTTTACAGCGCGACAGTAGACGATATTCCAATGGATGATAATAGTATGGACTTTGGTTATTCTTTGGGAGTTCTTCATCATGTCCCAGATACAGCTCTCGGAATTAAGCAATGTGTTGATAAGCTAAAATATGGAGCTCCATTTTTGCTTTACTTATACTATCGTTTTGATAACCGTCCAATCTGGTTCAGATTAATTTGGCAAACTACTGATTTACTAAGAAGAGTTATTTCAAAAATGCCATATGGATTAAGATATTTCTCAAGTCAAATCATTGCTTTTATTGTTTATTTTCCTTTGGCAAGAACGGCATTTTTATTAGAAAAATTTAATATTGATGTGAGTAATTTACCACTAAGTTCATATAAAAACCTAAGTTTTTACACTATGAGAACAGATGCGCTAGACCGATTTGGTACAAGACTAGAGCAGCGTTTTACTAGGGATGAAATAAAACAAATGATGCATAATGCTGGTCTTGAAAACATTAAATTCTCAGACTCAAAACCATTTTGGGTTGCTGTGGGTTTTAAAAGAGATAAAAACTCGACTACTTAAATCGATTTTTATCTTTTTCAAAATATTGTTAATCAAAGATCAAAAAAGCTAACATTAATTAAAAAATATTTTAAGTTTTAAAAGATGAAAATATTAATTCTCGGCACTGTCCCAAATGACTTATTAAACTTTAGATCTGAGCTTATTAAAGATATTCTAAAAACAGGTACCGAAGTTATTGCTTCATCTTCAAAATTAGATTCTGATTCATCAAGTCATATGAAAAAACTAGGCATAACTTATGAATCAATATTTCTTAATAGACATGGCTTAAGTTTAAGAGGAGATATTAAGACGTTAGCTGATTTATTAAAATTATTTAAAAATCAAAATCCTAATATGGTATTAGCTCACGGCATTAAATTAGTCATATGGGGAGGAATTTCGGCAAGGATAAGGAAAATACCTTTTTTTGCTTTGATTACAGGGCTTGGTTTTGCTTTTCAAGGAACCACATTTAGAAGAAAACTTTTAACAAGACTCGTTTCTTTTTTATATAGAATTGCTTTAAAAAATTCAAAAGCAGTTATTTTTCAAAATGAAGATAATAGAAAAATTTTTATTGAAAAAAGTATTGTTAGCTCTGAAAAAACTCACATTGTTGATGGTTCCGGCGTAGACATTAATAAATATAATTTCACACAAATACCAGAATCAAACTTGAGTTTTTTATTGGTTTCTCGTTTGCTTGGTGAGAAAGGTTTAAGAGAATATGCTGAAGCAGCAAAGATTGTAAAAGAAAAATTTCCAGAAGTTGAATTTAAAATTGTTGGTACTCAAGATGATTCTATGGATGCAATTCCTATCGAAGAAGTGAAGAGTTGGTCTGAATATGTTGATTATGAGGGGCCAACTAAAGATGTTAGACCTTATATCAAAAAATGTCATGTATATGTTTTGCCATCTTATCATGAAGGATTACCAAGAAGTACTCTTGAAGCAATGTCAATGGGACGTCCTATTCTTACTACAGATGCCTCAGGATGCAAAGAAACAGTTAATGAGAATATAAATGGATTTTTGGTACCAATTGGGTCTTCAAAAGAGCTTGCAAAAAGAATGATTTGGTTTATCAACAATAGAGATAAAATAAAAACCATGGGAGAACAAAGTAGAAAAATTGTAGAAAAAAGATTTGATCTAAGAAAAGTAAACCTAGAAATGTTAAACATACTAAAAATTAACAAAACCTAACTATGCAAAAAGATTTTCATAAATTCTTGATAAATTTGTTAACTATTGATGAGCACTTGATTGCGGTTTATTATAATTGCCCAACTATCAATAACTATAAGAAATGAATACCCAAGAATACTGGCATGACATAGACTCTCGACTAGAACATCTTTTAGAACATGGATTTGTAAAACTTCCATCTCTTAAAGATTTTGGTCTTGATCATGTTGCCTCAGATATTTCTAATGAAATGGGATCGCTTACATTTAAAGAGCTAGGGTCCCGACATAAAAATTTTTTGCAAGACTTGTCTATTGATGAATACCTAACCCCAAGACTACATGATATTGCTAAAGATCGTTTTAGATATAAAGGTAATTTTTCTAATCAATATCATATTGCAAGAAAAGTTGAACCAGGAAATACGAAAGAGATGTATCGAGCTCACTTTGATTCACACCTATTTACAATGGTTATGCCTCTAAAAATTCCTGAAACGACTAAAGATGGAACAGCAGGAGATCTTATCTATTTTCCAAATGTTAGAAAAGTTCCAAGTAATGAAATTTCTAACTTTATTGGAAAAGCCTATTATAAAAGATTTGCTTCTAAAGAAGGAATAGAAAAATTTTTTTCAAACCATCAAAAAAGAATTGATAACTTCAAAGATTATCAACCATTACTTTTTATAGGTAACACAACATTGCATACGAATCACCCAGTGTCATCTGAATGTTCCAGTTATCGATTGACTTTATTAGCCCATTTTTTTGATCCATCTCCAAAGTATGGAGTGGGTGGCTTATTACGATTTCTTAGAAATAGATAACTTAATGATTCAATTTGATAATATAAGCCAAGAATTACCCTATCAAGTTTTTAAAGAAAAATATGAAAACTCTCTAAATGCTAAACAAAAAAACATAGAAGCAATTTGTATTTCATCATATTCTTCAAAAAACAATGAAGTAAATGCTAGATATGTAAATTTAAAATTTGTTTCTGGAAGAAAATTCATATTTTTTTCAAACTATGAATCACCAAAGTCTCAAGATTTTAAAATGCACAATCAAATCTCAGCCTGCTTTTATTGGAGTAGCACAGACACTCAAATAAGAATGAAAGCAAATATTGAACAAACTTCTAAGCAATATAATCAAGATTATTTTGTTAATAGAGATAAGAAAAAAAATGCTCTAGCAATAATGTCTAGTCAATCTAAGCCCATAGCTTCCTACGAAGCTCTTATGAGTAACTATGAAATGATTTTAAAAAATAATGACTTAACAAAATGTCCAGATTATTGGGGAGGTTTTTCATTCATACCTTTTTATTTTGAATTTTGGGAGGGCCATAATTCAAGGCTTAATAAAAGAGAAACTTATGAGCATAAAAATGATGAATGGGTTCATGGGTTTTTACAGTCATAAAATATTTGCCAAATATGTTATTTAGTATAAAATCCTCCTCAACAATGAATTACACATCTCTTCTTTAATCCAATTTTGTCTTCAAAATATTAATTTATGCTATTTCTTTTAACTTATTTTGTTAGGTATCCATCATAAATATTTCAAGAAAACAAAAAACTCCCATTAACCAAATGATTAGGGCAAGCGAAGTTATGCTTATTGATAGCGATGGTCAAAAGCAGGGTATAGTTAGTATCGCTGAAGCTTTAGAGACAGCTAACAAAGCATCCTTAGACTTGGTTCAGGTATCATCATTAGACTCTGAACCTATTGTTTGTAAACTTTTAGATTACGGTAAACATATTTTTGACAAAAAAAAGAATATTTCATCGTCCAAGGCTAGAGTCAAAAAAAATACTACAAAAGAAATTAAATTTAGGCCCTCAACAGACGTTGGTGACTATAATATTAAATTAAAGAAGATTAAAAGCTTTATTCTTGACGGAGATAAGACTAAAATAAGCGTCCGTTTTCGAGGAAGAGAAATTCTCAACAGTGATATGGGTCTTAATCTTTTAAATAAATTAAAAGATGAGCTTTCAGAAATTGCTCTAGTGGATCAAGAGCCATCTCTAGAAGGGAGACAATTGTTGATGGTTTTATCACCTTTAAAAAGGAATAAAAATTTAAAATAAAAAATAAAATTGTAATGGGATATAAACTTAAAACACATTCAGGGGCTGCAAAGCGCTTTAAGAAAACAGGATCATCTGTAAAAAGCAGAAGCGCTAATAGAAATCATATTCTTACAAAGCAATCTACTAAAAGAAAAAGACACAACAGAGGTCTTAATAAGCTAACCGGAACCGTACTTAAGATGGCTTCTGCATTAATTAGAAGGTAAATATCATGCCAAGAGTAACTAAATCATTAACAGCCAAAGCTAAACATAAAAAAGTATTAAGTGCTACCAAGGGTCACTATGGCGCAAGAAGTAGATTGTTTAAAACTGCCAAGCAATCTAATATCAAGTCCCTTCAGTATGCATTTAGGGATAGAAAAAACAGAAAAAGAGCATTTAGGTCATTATGGATAGCAAGAATTAATGCTGGAGCAAGAGAGCTCGGAACTTCATATTCTGTTTTAATTGATTCAATGTCTAAAAAAAATATTAATTTAGATAGAAAAATATTATCTGATATTGCTGTCTCAGATAGCGCTGCATTTGAGAAAATTGTAAAAACAGCTACTAGCTAGATATATATAAACAGAATGTCATCTAATAAAGACATTTTACCCCCTAAAATAACCAAGGATTCGGGTGCGATTCATCCAATAAATCATATGAAAGATTCGATAATGAGTCTTCTCGTATCATTTGGCTTTGAAATAATAGATGGTCCTGAGATTGAAACAGAAGAATTTAATTTTGATATGTTGAATATTAAAAAGACTCATCCCGCCAGACAAATGCATGATACTTTTTATGTTGAGAATAAATCAAATTTGCTAAGAACCCAT